>Ga0180007_10003618_pt1 | contig 17061 bp, 29 predicted proteins | sample MM_PC_MetaG_FD_121122 | JGI IMG/M metagenome (GOLD analysis project Ga0180007, IMG submission 121122) | Groundwater microbial communities from the Aspo Hard Rock Laboratory (HRL) deep subsurface site, Sweden - MM_PC_MetaG | ecosystem: Environmental > Aquatic > Deep subsurface > Groundwater... | reverse complement strand
GAGAAAACACTATATATTATTGATGAAATATATAAACGTAAGCTTATCAATACGGAGTTGATAAAAATGATACAGGGAAAACTTGATTCATACGCTATTAAAAACCCTGAAATATTTTGTGATACCGCGGAGCCTGCCAGGATAGAAGAAATGAAACGCGCAGGGCTGAACGTGCGCGAGGCTAACAAAAACGTCATTGAGGGGATTAATGTTGTCAAGAAGTACAGGCAAGTCATCCATCCCCGCTGCGTGGAGTACATCAAAGAGATAGCAGGATATAAGCGAAAAGAAGATCGGAACGGCAATGTTCTTGAGGATCCGGTCAAGTTCGCAGACCACACCCAGGATGCGTTACGTTATGCCTGCATGGGTCTGCAGCGACAGCCCGGCTTCCTTGTCATGCGCGGATTAGGTAAGGTGGAATTATGAAATATTATACAAAAGAAATTGCAGAAGATATTGCTGAACAGCTCAATAGTCACAACATTCAAGTAGTTATAGGGGGGCATTCACCATTAGTGACTTTTGAAGCCGAGGATATGTATCAAAGAGATGAAATGTGTATAGAAAAAAACGAAGAATCGTGGCGCGTGGTTATGATGGAAGTGGAATTATGAAGAAGGAATGTGAAGCAAATAAAAAATATGGTGAAGCGATATTGAGATCATTGGAATATCAATCAAAACACCCCTTCAATAAAGGCGATGGCAAAAAACTCATGAAAATCATAAATAAGATATGGGGTACAGATGGCAAATAGTAAATGGGGTCGCAAAGGCGAATGGCGCTGGAACAATGCCCGGCGCGTGTACCCGGATAACATCCCGCTGCCAGGCTCAATGATCAAAGGCAGACGGCGCCCCCTGGGCCGCACCGATATAACCGATCTTGACCCGAACGTAGATTATCGGAAGATCATGCCGCTTCCGTATGCCTGTGCATGCGGGAATCAAATGTTACTCTATACTGACTTCTGTTCTCGCTGCAGCAGAATAACGCCCTTGGGGCTGTGGCTCAAAGATTACGGGAGGAAATGATGAGCGATTTTACGAAAAGTCACATTTCTAAATCTGATTCATTTGAAACACCGAAAATATTATACGATGAATTGAATGCAGAATTTAATTTTAATTATGATCCATGTCCATTAAATGAAAGATATATAATAGACGGATTAAAAACAGAATGGGGTTCTTCGGTTTTTTTAAATCCGCCCTACTCGAATCCCACCCTGTGGATAAAAAAAGCATATGAACATGCTAAAAATGGTAATATAGTCGTAGGATTGTTACGTGGCGATACATCAACAAGATGGTTTCACGATTATGTATTGGGGAAATCTGAAATCAGATTTATCAAAGGACGTATTTGTTTTAATGGAAAACGTGCACCATTTCCCTCAATAATAGTTGTATGGGGGAAGAAATGACCATTGATGATTGGCGCGCGCCATTCAAGCGGCCGAACAAGATAAGCGAGAGCGGCTCATTAGTTCACATATCCTGTGAACTATCAGAAGATGAATTCGAGTTCATGCAAAAGCTGGCGGCAAACTATGGTATGGTCGCCCTTGCGCGCGGGTTTCAGTGCGATGTTGCGACGGTTCATCGAACGATTAGAAGGGTAGCAAAAAAAATTACAGAACAGGCGCAACCATGATCGAATACTTCAGGGAATTTTCAAACGTATATTTCCAGGCACTCGAAATAATGAAAGAACGAACAGATAACGGATATCCGAATAACGAAGGATTGTTATTTTTCAAAATAGATGAGGTAAGAATATGAAACAAGATAAAACAAACAGAGAAGAATTTATAGCAGAAATAAGGCACATCGGCTGGGTTGCTTATCAAATAGCAGCAGGACAGCCGTATAATGAAGAAATGAACGAAGATCAACGAGAATCTCTATTGGATGGAATTAGGTTTCAAGACGAACATCCAGAGAACACACCCGATCAGAATCATGATAACTGGGTGCGAATGAAAATATCGCAGGGTTGGGTATATGGAAAAACAAAAGATTTTGAAAAGAAAACACATCCCGATTTGTTGCCGTTCAATGAACTTCCAGAAATCGAAAAGCGGAAAGATGTATCAGATACAACCATCCACCACATGGCGTCGAGCCTCTGGGATGAATTATTCTTGGAGAGACCAGAATGAAAACAAAAGCAATAGTAACAGGACTCATAGCAGTAATGCTTATGAGCATGACGGCATCTGCTTATGTGCCGCCGGAATTGAGAACAGGAACATACATGTCAGAGCTGGAAATTGTGAAAGTCGTGTTGGCAGAACATGATGCCGGCAGGGATTCTCGATGGGTCTTAGATACGCTGGAAGAAGCAACTATCCACAATACGAATAACGGCAGGATATTCAACAATTACGCCTCTCTCAGGGTATGGATTGATAAGATAGAATCCCAGGGAGCACCTGACGGACAAACATATACCTGGATTGAACCGCAGATGAACGCAGGATGGCAGGGGCCGGGATCGAACTGAATTGAACGAATCCATAAGAATATATCACTATCGCAACTCCTAAAATTATCATGAATCTTGAACTCCGTAAAGCCTTTCCATTCATCCGAATTTCAAAACAATCTGCTTCACAGACCTTGCGACCTATCCGGGACGGTGCTGCGGACAACATGCTGCCATCCCTCGGTCTTGCTTATTTCCTTGAGAATAATGTTTCTGTTTTTGCGGATATCGTTCTCACGTTAAAACAGGAAGTCATCCGGCGCGGTATTGTCTGGAAACCTCGCTTTGCGGTCAAGTGCCTTCTCTGCGGCACTGAATACAACGAAGAAAAAGCACAATGCGACTGCGGCTCAACACAGCTCAGGAAGCCAGACAGAACGCAGATAAACAAGTTCAAGAACCCGCGCGGGGAGAGTTTTGTAGATACTGCAAATCTGAACGACCAGAACCTTGAAACTGTCAGTGGTGAGGTTGTACGGCACTGGATAGTAGCAGATATGGGTTGTGTTCTTTGCGTTAAGAATTATGCTTATGTTGCGAATGGCGGAGATGAAAAACTGATAGCGACCCCGGTTGAATTCCTTGCACTTGATCCGCGGGAAGTTTTGCCTATCAGACAGACGAACGGGATACCGGGCGGCAAGGTTTGGGTCTGCGCTATACATCGCAGCGAGTACGCAGAACACCCAGGACTCTGTAAAATATGCGGTCACGAAATGCACGAAGCATTATACAAGACATCAGGAGCAGGTTTCTTTGATAACCGCGGTATAATAAGTAGTGCAGGGAAAACAAATTATTATATCAAAGATGAGATATTCAGTACTTCGATATATTACCCTTCGATCTCTGGCGGATATCCTCCGATCCTGCGAATGCTGTATGTCGCTTATGCCTATCATTACACGGAACTGCGGACATACAATTACCATAAAAAAGGAAGACCTCCGGGTTTCCTCGCTTTCCCAACATCGAACCTGGAATCATTAAACGCGCAATGGAACGCTTTGCTGACCCAGGCGCAGGAAGACCCAGATAATGTCCAGGCGCTTGGCTTCGATCCTGGGAATGGAAAAGGCGTGGCAACATTCGTACAGCTCATGAAGGATCCAGGATCCGAGATGCTCGAAGTTAAGAAAGATCTTAGAGAGCGCATGGGTAGCATGTTCGGCGTAAGCATGATTTTTCAGGCGGATACCTCGGCATCCGGAGGACTGAACAATGAGGGACTGCAGATCACAGTCACCAATCGCTCTGTTGAATTCCTGCAAAATCCTTTCAACGGCAGGGAACAGAACAATTATAAGGGCGGTCTCTATTTCTGGATGGTCTCGCAATGCGGGATAACTGATTTCGTACTTCACTTACTGCCGTCAGAAGAACAGGACGAAATGGCGGAAAAGATGAGATTCAACCAGGACGCCCAGAACGCTAAACTCATGCTCGATATGGGATATGATGTCAATTTTGAAAACAACAAGTTCACTTTTTCAGGAGTAGCGAAAAAACAGGAACCTGCGGGAATGTTTGGAGGTATGCCAGCTCCTGCGCCTGCACAGATCGGAGCGTCACGAGCGTCAGGCGAGCCAGATATAGCCGCTATGGAGAAGTCTGATATAAAAAAAGAACCGGACGAACTGGATGAATATGTAGGCGATCAGCTCATAAAAGATTTTGCCGCAGATGCACTCAAAGCCATCAGACAGGGTGCGCTGTACTCATTCTACAAAGATGTACCTGAACAGGATGTTTCAACCATTCATGATGTAATCAAAAATGCTTTTCTTTCACATAGACTCAGCCTAAAAGAAATGCTCGAAGAAGTTACAAAAAATACTTCAGTCGATCCTGAACACGCACGTATGATCCTCCGCACGGAATCCACGAACATGGCGAATATGTCCCGGAAGATCGGGTGGGAGCGAATGGAACGGCAGCGGGGCGAAATATTCAAATACAAATGGTCTGTCAAGCATGATCATAGAACAAGCCCGCAATGTCTGGATATCGAAGCGCAGGTAGGAGATGGAAAAACTCTGGCAGAAATACAGAGCATCATTCAGAAAGTAGCAGAGTCTTATATCCCTGGCTGGAATGCTCAGTTAGTGCCGCATCCGAATTGTAGATCAACAATCGTTAGAATAGTCTAACATTATTTAAGTATCGCAACTCCTAAAATTAGTATGCCATTTGCTGATTATAAAGATTTTGATGATTGCATCGCACAGAACCAGGATAAAATAGATCCCGCTGCATATTGCGGGAAAATCAAAAGCGAAGTGGAGAAAGAATGTCTCTGCAAGATGCGGATCCTCAAAGCCGCAGACGGCAGGTTCATCATATACGGCCCCGCTTCAGTCGAGGTCAGGGATCGGGAAGGCGATAAGATTCGTGCAGCAGCCCTGCAGGTAGCACTTCCGCAGCTCCTCAAGCGCGGCAGGTTCAGCAGGAATCATGAAGATATCCTTGTTGGCGAGATCCTCCCATCCTTCGAAAGCGAGGGTAAGATGTACAAAACCGGAGTGATCGATGACAAACTCATGGTCGTTGGAGAAATATGGGGAGACACCCGAGCTGGCAGGGAGACGCAGCAGGGAATCATAGATAAGAAACTAAGATCTTATTCCATCAGCGGCGAGGCTCTTGATGTTCAGAAAGTGTGTGATAATTCAGGATGCTACCGGGACATTTCAAAACTTGACCTGCACGCGGTCACCATCTGTGAGAACGGCATGAACCAGGCAGCGCATTTTTCAGTAATCCAGAAAGGTGATATTTTGGAGTATGAATATTTAACTATCGCAACTCCTAAAAATAATGTAAATGAAGTAGCCTCCGTTACAAAATCGGAGGGGGTACTAAATAATATGACAGAAACTAAAACCACGCCTCCTGCGGTGGAGGCAAAGAAACAAGATGAAGCTGCACCACCCGAAGCGGGCGGGGGCGGCGGTACAGATGAAGGATTAAGTGCAAAACTGGATAAGGTTCTTGCTTTGCTTGAACAGATGGCAGGCGGTATGGGGAAAGCTGTTTCACCTCCAGCAACCCCGCCCCCAGCCACAGAAGTTGCGAAAGCTCCAGCAACCCCGGCAGCCATTACGAAAGCAGACATCGAAGCAATCCTTGACGAAAAGTTCAAAGTGCTGGCATCAGGAACCACACCGAGACCGATCATGAAAGAACAGCTCGCGGGCGATAGTCCATTGACGGCAATCATGAAAGACCAGACGCGGCTTGCGAAACTAACACCTGGAGAGATTGAAGATATGTTCCCACGTGAGGAGGCATCAATATGGTAGAAAATCCAAATCAGATACCCTTAAGCTTATCAGGGCAGCAGATGCGAGTATCGAACCGCATAGCGAAAGCATACGCAGCGAACAGGATCAGAACAATTCAGGATTTGTTCTATGCCACATACGGAACAACTTTGATGGATGATGGCAGGATTGCAAAAGATGCTCCTGTAATCACAAGCACAACCGGCGCCAGAAATATTATTTATGGAGCTGCTCTGATGTCACAAGTAATAGTCGCCGCTAACTCATTCGGGGCACTTCCTAAGAAACCATGGTCAAAAACAGGATACCGTGCAATAACTGCGGCAGATACCACTGCTCTGGGTCTCGCTGAAAACGGCGCCATTCCTGCAACCACGAAACCAACGATGGCTGCAGTTGATGTAACAGTGCGGCTACTCCCTGCCTCGTTCGATATGTCATCGACACAAATGAAGCTTAAGGGGAAAGATGATGTCGTGACCTGGGAAGAATTGCAGGCATACGAACAACAGGAATACAAGAACAAATTGAATAGAGCACTTCATGTGAACATGGGAACGCTGACGGGTCCCAGCGCTGACGGTACAGGTATGCAATCACTTGACCGTGTATGCGGTTCAGCCGCAGAAAACACAGCAATGTCGTATGATACTGCCGATGAAGATATCTATGGACTTGATAGAACGACAGCATCATGGGCTGATGCTTATGTCGGACATGCATCAACAGTAGACAGATACCTTGCATTATCGCATCTCGACACCATGCTTCAGAACGTCGAACCGTACTGGGCAGAAGGGTCAAGGGCGAATAAAGTATGCATCACCGGATATGATACCGCGCTCAGAATTGGACAGCTTCTCCAGTCACAACTCAGATATACGAAAGAACGCGTGACCATGACTGTGAATGGTGTAAAAACAGCACCTGGGCATGATGCAGGCTTTGAAGTGGCATCCTATGACGGCATCCCGATAATCAGGGATTCGAATGTCAACAAGGATACCATTTCCCGTATATACATGCTTGACCTTGACCATGTCTGGATTGGGATGTTGCAGCCGATAACTTATCTTGAGTCTGAGGATTATCAGGCAATAGACAAATTCGGAAGAGAGGGCGTCTATTACATGGAAGGCGAACTGGTCTGCGATCTCTTCAAAGCACAGGGCAAAGTAATGGATCTCAAGTAAGGAGCATCATGCTTCTTACTATTTTTTTGGAGGATCGATACAATGCCTAAAGTAATTTATCTCGGCGTTACGGATATGACTCATGCCAGTAATCCAACAGGAACTGAATATATGTTCTATTCCAATCGACCGACTGAGGTCAAACCTGAAGATGCTGAACATTACGCCAAAAAGGAAGCGAACGGCGGCCCCTGGCATGTCAGTTTCGGAATTGTTGAGAAGGCAGCCGAGGCAGTGAAGGAAGTAGTACAACCAAAATCAAGAAACAAGTATGGAGGTAAGAAATAATGGCATTTACAAGCGCAATAACCTATCACGGCGTTGAGGGTAATAGGAAAGTAAAACGCGGAACGTTCACAAGTTCAGCCAGCGGAACCGGTGGCGCGATCGATACTGGATTAACGGTATGTGAATCAATGAAACTAACTTCAGAAGCCGCGGCAGTCGGTAATGATGTTGTTGTGAATGGAACGTTCCCAATAGCAGGCAGTGCAGTCACAATAGTCAGCGATGCTGATGAAGTAGGAATCTGGGAAGCAAAAGGATATTAAAGGCTGATCAATCATGGGAAACCAGGATAATTATACCCCGGATATAGTAAATCCGAAAACATTCCAGAAGCGAGTTACTCCAGCGCACGATTTCAATGCAGTATTGTTCGATAATCTCAACCCTGACCATTCAGTCCCTGCAGGCGCAACGGTAGTCTCGGATGGGATCAATGTCGAAGCGGATATTAACAAAACTGTATTTGTCAGAACAGTTCTCACATTCAACATGTGGGTACAGTTTTCAGATGATAGTGCAGATAGTCCGTACTGGTTCGATTACGCTGACGGTGATGGTATCAAAATAGCAGCAATAGCCATAACCAACCAATCCCTGGCAATTCCCATATATATCAAAGCAACTCAGATGCGAATCGTGATGAAAAATACCGGCGCAACTCCGGAAGCACCATACGTGGGGATCATATGAAACTCATAGCAGCAATCTTAATTTTCATAATGCTGGCATCCGGGGCACAGGCTGCCATAACAGGAGCAACAGTAGTTACCAGCGCCACGGGATCGGATAGGATGATCATCAGCGTGAACAGGTCGATCAACATTTCGTTCACAGAAAGCGCAGCCACAAGTTACATGAACATTTCTTTCCCGACCGGATTTACATTAAGCGCCCTGGAAGCAGTGAACATCACGAACAACACTGGCTCAGCACTCACACTCACAAAATCAGGAACCTGGGCGAACGTATCTTATACAGCGAAAGCTGCCGGGGTACTGTTCTTCAACTTTACGGCAAACGTAAAATCAACAGCGACAGCAGGAAATTATAACATTAATATTTCCGGGAATTATACTAACCTCAGCACGACAGCGCCAACCAGCATTCCTCTGTATGTCCGGGATAATACAAAACCGTTTTATGTGAAATCTAACAATTCAGTTTTCACAGTAGGCACGGAAACAATCGGAACGCTCACGACCACAATTCCGCTGACCGGGAAAGGGGTAGCAAATCTTACCCTGTACGCCCCCAACAACACAGCCACGAATCTGACATCAGGCTGGAAGGCGACCAATGCCACAATCGTAAAGGCATCGTACACCAGCGGAACAAATCCGAACAATACAATATATATCCATGTCGATCCAGCAGTCCAGGATCCGGTCATTGTTCTGACAGCTATGGAATCCTCAAACATTCCCGCAGCACTAATCGGCGGGGGTGTAATTTCGATAGTTGTACTGATATACGCGATCAGGCGGAGGACAAAATAATTGACCCTGATTCGATCCAGACCGCATGGGAAAGGTATCCTCGGCAGGAATAAGACCGGTCCGGTATTATACTTAGGGGATACTCAAAAATCCGCTTCGCAGTGGTCTGACATCAGCGGACACGGTAATCATGGTATAGTGTACGGAGCAGGGACACCGCCAGCAGCCACGCCAGGAGCATTAGGGTATATTCTTGACGGCGTGGATGATTATGTAAATTTAGGAACGACAGCAAATTTAGGATTATCTGGGGCAGGATCAATTTCGTTTTGGTTGAATTATAGGAATACTGGTAGTGTACCAGATAGATTATTGATGGCAAAAAGAGATGGCACTGGAACAAATTATCAATTATCAATTGTACCTGGTAACGGAAATGTGTTTGCTTCTTACAGTGGTGCACCTCAACAAAAATCTTCATATGTTGTTCCAACAAATCAATGGGTTCATTTAGCATTAGTTAGAACTGCCGTGAATACATCGGTGTTATATGCAAACGGTGTTAGTGTTTATACTTTTTCATTAGATTGGGGAGCTGGAACAAGTGCATTGTTAGGTATTGGGGGAAATCCTTCGGTTGGTTCTTATTATATAGGTGCTTTAATCGACGAAGTCCGCATTTTTAACAGAGCATTAAGTGCCACTGAGATTAAGCGATTATATGAACGAACACGGATTTTATTTGGAGTTTGAATGTCCATAAAAATGATAGATGAAGTTCTCGGAAGAAAACATGATATCTGGTGCTCTGAGATAAATGTCAAAAATGAGAAAAAAGCAGCTAAAGATTTATTGAAACTTTTCAAGAATCCTAAACCAAAGGTCAAATCATGATTACAATAAATGAGGCAATAAAATTAAGTAAATTTTGCGAACATGAACATCTGTCTATTATTTCGGACTTTGAATCTACATATCATGATAGAAAGAGTAACCACACACTAAAAACTAAGAGTATAAAACAAATCTGTAATAATTGCAGATTGGTCATTACAAAGGAGTTTGTAATCGATGTTGATAAGGGAAAACCATGAGGCATTATTACGAAGCATCGGAAATATTGCCAGAACGTTCAGCGGTAGAAGCGGATTTCATCAGGATGGATATTACGGATGTACTTCTCGCTGACAGGCCTGCAATATTGCAACTTATTAAAGATCAGTTTGCAGGAATGACATACCGGCTTATCCTGCATCATTGCAGGCACGATACTGGTAATCGATGCACAGCAGAGGTACTGGTGTGACTATGGTATTCGACTTCATCCCGCTGGCACTTACTCCGATGAGCGTACTCACGGCGATAACCCTATTCTTTTACGCTGCTGGCTTTGGATTTTTCTATTCGACCGTAAAGCGGGAATTCAGACGGATCAATCATGAACTCAGAAGGCAGGAAGTTGAGATTACTGAAGCGTATAAAGATTTAAACGGAATGAAAACAGATATTGCATTACTACTTCAGTCCGTAAACAGAATAGAAAAATTATTAGAACAGGAATCTGAAATTAAAGGAGATACTCGTCAAAGGAGATGAAAAGAAAATGGCAATAGAAACAGTAGGTTTAACGGAAATGCTGATATACGCAGGGATAATGTGCATCGGCGCAGTGCTGGCAGTAGTACTCCCATATATTTTGAACAAATGGCTTGACCCCGAAGAAAAGGTAAACTGGATTTATGTTGCAGTTCTGATATTCAGCATCCTTATAGCTGTCCTGTTTGCTCTGCCTGATGCTGTGGATATTATCAACCTGAGTGCAATTAAGACAGCTCTGTTATCAGGGTACGGTCTCCAGGCATTCATTGGAAAGGTAATAGCAACAGTTCTTGAGAAAAAGAAAGATAACGGATCGACATGACCTTGAAACTTGTCATACTTTTTGCAATCCTGTTATTGCTAATACCGATATCGAGCGCAGCGTATGATGTAGTTTCAAACATATCATCAAATTCAACTGAATACACAACATCTGCATCTTACGGTGAGCTGCACAATATCAGTCTTGCTACGGGTGCAGGAACAACATTTCTTACAGCATCATGGGACGCACGGGTAAACTTCACGGCGCCCCTGTACGGCAGATTCTTGCGGGATGGCGTTTCATTTGGCAGGTTCAACCTGACGCAGAACGTCTATGCCACTGTCGGTAGCTATCAAATCTCATTTGAGGAGACCGCAGGAACTCATCAGTACGGCTGGGAAGTATATTCAAACAAGAAGGGGACTATATATTCCCGGAACTTTTCAGCTTTCTTTCTGGTGAATGGCAGTTATGGCACCGGAGCAGGTGGTGGGAATGTCAGTTCAGTCACTGGCGCACCCGCTGGAGTACTGGATTGTACGGGGACAGATGAAATAACCTGTACGATAACTCAATCAACAACAGGAGCGAGCGGATATCTTTCTTCAACAGATTGGAATACATTCAATTCTAAAATCACGAATGCAACAGCACAGATAAATCGGAGTCAAGTTTCTGGGCAGGAAGGGGTAGATACTACCCAAAACACTTCTATTTCAAATTCTCAATCTAACGATACTTATTTTAACGGAACAGTATTTTCACAATCAACTGAATTTAAAAATTCGACTGCGGTGACTGCTAATAACACAGCTAATCTTGCCAATACAACTGCTAACAATGCTGAACCCGCAATATCTCAGGGTGTATCTCCACAGTTCTGGATGTTCAACAAAACATGGCAGAACATTACAACCACGTGGATCACAGAGGGGGTCAATCTCTGGTTCACAAATGCAAGGGCGATATCGGCGGTACAAAACATTCTTAATGCAATGAATGCCAGCAGTGCCGCAAATAATACAGCTTCACAGGGACGGGATGATGCACAGAACATTTCGATAGATGCAAACACTAACACCATTGCCGGAAACCTCGCAGCGTGGAACGCTACGTATAACGCCACGTATGATGCAACCACAACAACAGTGAATGGAAACTTAGCGAACTGGAACGCTACATATAATTCATCTTACGCCTCTGGTGGTTTCGATGTTCTCTTCACGAATGGTTCAAATGTTCTTGCAGCAGGAACCAAAGCGCATGTGAAAGCCAAATATGCAGGCACCTTGACAGACCTGACAGCTCGCTCATTCGAAACAGGGAGTATCAATATCAGCGCATATAACCTGACCCTGGGCACTTACATCGGCAGCGTGGTAATCACAGCAGGCACGGACGGCAGCACGACAGGATTATCGTATGCATTCGCAAAGGGCGACTGGTTGAATTTGACAGTCAGTTCAGTAACGGATATCAAACAGGTAACGGCGGCAGTACAAACAATAAAATCGTGATGATTATGGATAAGCGATTATCTCTTCTGGTTTTGCTTGTCTTGATATTTCTTATAGGGCAGGCATCGGCAGGCACACCCTACTATTTGAATGGCACAACTTATCCTATGATATGGAACGGCACATATGCAAGCACAAATATAAATTACATGACATATTGGACTACGGGGTACGATATCTTCTGGAACGGTGGGCTTCTGCAAACAGTTTGGGATGGCACTTATGCTTATGATATGATAGCATATCCAAATAACGGCACGGCAATAAGTCCCTGGGCTATGTGGCATGTTGAGTCATACAACCCCACGAATAAAAAATGGGGCGAGACCATACCTATTTCAAATCAGTTCATTAAGATAGATAACAGTACTCTGAAAAGAGTAATGGTAATGGGAAGTGGCGAGAAGTTCAATATCACTTATCATAATTATGGCACTCGAATAAAGCAGGACTTGGAGCTTAGTAATGTTCTGGCAAGACAATATCGGCTAACATATCGTATAGATTCCGTGGCAGCGCAAGATGTAAATATTGATACAAAGAAATTCACACCAGGATTTTTCAATAATTTCACATTGTTTGATGTCACCGATGTTCTGCCTTATACTGTTAACAGAACTTTTAATGAAACTTCTTTGCTCTGGGAAGGCGACGGTTCTTATCTCTATGGTTGGAATGTGTCTGCAACCATTGATAATACCAATCGAAAAATGTATTTCACACTCACGAACGGGCAGGTCATGACGGTAGGTCAGAAAGTGGACATTGACCCGTCATGGAGCACGAACGGCAGCACTACACCGGGATGGCAGAACAGTTCTTATTCTAACTTTGCTCTGGATAGAAACACAGGTAATCTTATTTTACCTGATAATGTGACCAATGGACTTGTTTTATATCATAAAATGTCAGGAAGTACCGGGACTACGTCTTATGATATGAACCTGATATTAAATAATAATGGCACACTTACTAACATGGCTGCTGGACTGAATAATGGTATATCGGGATGGAACAGTTCAGGGAAGTATGGAAATGCCATATCATTTGATGGTATAAATGACTATGTATCTACTATTAACAATGGTGTTGGAAATGTGACCGGATCGCAGATCACCATAATGGCATGGGTCTACCAAACTTCAAACAGTAGTTTAGCATATATGGACAGTACATTAATGCGGGAAGATGATTATAGTGTTGTTGGACTTCGTGCAGGACAAAACAAAATGACATTTGTACTGAAAGCCAATGCAGCACAGGAAATAACCTCTGGTGTGTTTGGGCTGAATGCATGGCATCATTTTGCAGGAGTATATAATGGTACTCGGATGGTATTATATCAAAATGGGGTTATGGTTGATAGTATAGCCAATACAGGGGATCTAATAAATACATCTCAACCTTTCCGAATTGGTGCAAATTATGTAGGGCGGTATTTTGGCGGAATAATTGATGAAGCACGTGTTTATAATCGTGCTTTGTCAAATAATGAGATAAATCAGACAATAAACAACACGATGAAATCGTCTGATAATCTCACCGCATGGCACGATAGCGGAAGCGGGAATGAGGTATATCAGATAGATGTGAATGCAACCACACCGACAAATACAAATTATACTTTCTGGTATCGTCAGAACAACACAGGTGACTATGCACAGGTAGGCGGGGTATATTCAGGAAATCAGACAATAGCATTAAGCCCAAAGTATCAGAACACTGATGCAAGGGTCGTGCTGGCAGGCAACCTTACAGCAACCCCTGAACTCACTCAAATAACTTTTTGGACGCAGGCAGCAGAAGCACCATCAGCGGAAGCAGAACCAGCGCAGGTACAAGTAATATGGTGGGATTAGGTTATGATAACTTATGATAATAAAGGAGATAAAATGAAATGGTAACGGAAGCATTCACAGATAATCCTGACGGTTCATCAGCAAGTCCCGTCACCGGAGATTTGAGCGCAATAGTCAGCGCAGGCAGCACAAACGCAGTGATCCGAATTACGAACACAGGCGATTTTCCATGCAATTTTTATTATCGGGAGATCGGAGCAACCGTATATGACCTGCTCCAGCTCAGTCCCGGAACAAGTGCAGAACGATGGATAGCACTTACCGCAGCCAGAACATTTGAATACTATTTCGAAGATTCAACTATCCGCTGCGATGTCGTATATTTCATGGGTGCAGGGGTTACGGTCTCAACCACAAATTACACCACGGCCGCGAAAGTTGCCTCGCAGCTCAGACTTATCAATTCTTCAACCCAGGCACGGCTTACTTTCAGCGCATCCACAGACCCGACATTGCTGGAAGTGGAAAATTTCATTCTTGAGGCTGAAGACGAGATCGACAGAGTAACGAATCATGCCTGGCGAGCTGTGACCATCACGAATGAATATCATAACCTCTGCGGACTCTACACCGGCGCATACCGGCAGGAATTACCCGTCAAACTCAACCACAGAAGCATCAGGGCTATGGTCAGCGGAACGGATAAGATCGAATACTGGGACGGTTCTTCCTGGGTCGATATGGTCGCCACGCTGACAGAGGGCAGGGCAAACGATTTCTGGGTAGATTATACTCATGGCTGGATACTTTTTGTGAGCACGAAACCTTACCGCGCTGATCGTGGTATCAGGGTGACATATAGATACGGTGAAAGTTCAGTCCCTGGTGACATACAGAACATTGCAACCCTACTGGCTGCCGCGAAGATCATTGCGTCAGATATGTATAAGAATGTAATACCGGAAGGTCTCAGCATGGGGGATATTCAGAGAACGGCGGAGGCGTGGGAGAAAAAAGCTTATGATCGACTTGAGAAAAGAAAAGAACTTATCCTGGCGCATTGATAAGATACGATATGATCACAGCAAAAGTCAAGTTCAAACCCTCATCCGCACAGAACATGAACCGGGAGATTAATAAATTCCTGGATGATATCGCTGATGATATTTTTGCGCGATCCCAGGGATACGTTCCGGTCGATGAAGGGATGTTGAAGAAATCCGGGCACGTTGAACGCAAGTTCATGAATAAGTGGGTTGTCTATGATGCCCCGTATGCTGAATATGTGGAATACGGAACGGGACCGCACTGGCCTCCATTACAACCACTCGTTGATTGGGCACATCGAGTATTGGGATTACCGTATGCCAGAAAAAAAGGAGAACGGGCAAAGGGATTTAGAGCAGGGAAACGATTAGGATTCTCTGAGGCTGCCGGGATGCGAGAGGGTACAGCGGAACAGGTTGGATTTTTAATCGCAAAGAAGATCGCAGAAAAAGGGACAGAGTCGCAACCGTATCTGAGAAGAGCCTTAGATGAAGTTGCTATCAAGTATCAAGTTCGGACATGATTTATCTTTTTTTATAGCTTTTCTTCAAATCGTTATGCGTAGCAAGGGATACTTTTATATAGTACATACTACATATATACTATTGTAGAGAAGAGAAAACCCCCGCGGGACTGCAATCCCCGGAGGAACGGCTCTTCCTGATACGGAGGAAAAGCAATGACAAATAAGCAGGAAATAATAAAAGCCTTTCGGAAGGCAAGAATCGATGGTGAGAAAATGCTTGAAGCGGGACGCATAACCTGGGAGCAATTCAGCTTCCTAATGCTCGGCTTCGAGGCTGAACTCAAGAATAATGGGGTGAAGATATGAGCATCGAAGATATCATCCTTAAGGAGTGGGAGAATGCCGGCGGCGAGTATGCGCTTGCTGCCAGGCTTGTTAGAATTGACATAGAGATAGAAAAGCAGAAGCGAAATGAGGAATAGAAAATGAGGGAAATGAAATTAACTATTATTTTCAATAATATTGTTCCGGCTTATAGAATCTTAGATAAAATCGGAATGCTGGATGGAGTAGTTGAGGTGATGGTTGATGCCATAACAGAAAAGGAGAAATAATAAAATGACAAATCAAACAAAACATCTGTGCCAGCTTTGTGGCAGTGCCAAAAATGTAAAACACGTCCCGCATATGCGGGATCAGACAAACATCTATGAATGCGAGGAGTGCCGTGAACAAAAACAGAGGGAACAATGAAAAAATTCACAATCGATGGAGAGGCATACCTCGAAAAAGAGGTAAAGAAACAATCTGAGACGGCAGGGCAAATATACCTGCCCGCTTCCTGGATAGGAAAAAAGGTGGCGGTGATCCTGTTACCATGAAATGTGGGATATGTCATCAAGATAAACCTGATGTGCATAGAATAATTTATTATGGTGGAATGTCAAATAATTATTGTAATGATTGTAATGATACATTCCGGCATTTATGCATCACTTTAATAATTATTGGGTTTATAATAATGTTATTTTTATTGGCGGTGATCCTGCTCAATGAATAGAATAATGAGAATGTTGAGATTGTTGGGAATAATGACGGTCTTAGCATATATGATCACTATTCTTTTTACCTGGATATATGCGAATCATCAGGGATACGTGTATTTTTCTGCCGGTGAACCTATATTAATCATAAAATATACTGAATGGGCACTGGGTATAATTGGAATATTTGTATTAACAGATATATATAAGAAAGAAATTCAGGCAGGAATATGAATATGTTTCATGCAATAAAAAGAGCTATAAAAATAAACGGAAAAGTGGTGTTAAGGGCCGGTGACCTTGACAGTGTTTGTCTCCATTGCAGACAACCGTATGGTGAACATTTCGGAAGGGAATGCCCCAACCCGATAACGTTAGAAAAGGATTTTTATTGAAGGTGATAAAATGGAAATAACTATGAAAGAAATCGAGGCAGCAATGAAAGAGGCATATAATGACGGCTTAAGCGAGGGAGCACGGAAATATAGACACTTGTGTTCATCGTGTTCGAAAGAAATACCCACTTGTGATGGTATTCCTGAGTTCGGAGATGGATTTGGACAGGACAATGTATATAATTGTGATAAATACGTACAAAAAGATGTGCAGAAAACGAGCGCAGAACCGAAGT
>Ga0180007_10003617_pt1 | contig 17064 bp, 12 predicted proteins | sample MM_PC_MetaG_FD_121122 | JGI IMG/M metagenome (GOLD analysis project Ga0180007, IMG submission 121122) | Groundwater microbial communities from the Aspo Hard Rock Laboratory (HRL) deep subsurface site, Sweden - MM_PC_MetaG | ecosystem: Environmental > Aquatic > Deep subsurface > Groundwater... | reverse complement strand
TAGTTTTTTACCTTCTGGTTTAACGCCTCGCTTTTCATCCTTTAGTCCATTTATACTATCGGATTTGAAGTTTTTTACCCAAGCATTTACTGTGCTAATTCTAACTCCAAATATTTTGGCTACATCTTTTTGCTTTGTGCCGTCCTTTATTAGGATGATGGCTCGTTTACGCATTAAAAACGTTCTTGACTGCTTAGTTTTCTAAAATCTTGTTTTTCCATTGTCAAATATACGAAAAATATAATATATATTACGGTATATTTCCAACGGGTTAATACATTATTTTAGTAGTACCATTTTTCTTGATTTTAAAAATCCACCACTTTGCAATTGGTAAATATAAACTCCACTTGATAGATTGGCAGCATCAAATTTAATTTCGTAATTGCCAGCAACTTGTTTTTCATTTACCAATGTTGCTACTTTACTTCCAAGTATATCATAAACGACAAGTTTCACGTTTGACATTTCACTTTTGCCAGCATTAGGAATTGAATATTTAATAACCGTGCTTGGATTGAACGGATTTGGATAGTTTTGTTCAAGCACAAATTTACTAGGAATATTTTTGGGGTTTTCTTTTACAGGAAGAACAATATCTGTTTGCAAGTCATCAAAGTAAACGGCACCAGAATTATTTCCTAAATCTGCTTGTCTTATTACAATACTGTTAAGTGTTAACGAATCACTATTTGAAACATCAGAAAGAGAAATATTTTCTAGTTTCCAGCCAGTCCAGTTTAGCGTATCAACAATGGTTTTTTCAATTACCGAATTATCATTTATAAACCAATACTCCAGAACATTTTTAGAATTATCGCCAAATACCCATAATCCAAAGTTTTGATTGCTTGAAATTTTGGGAAGATTATCGTTGCTAGTTCGGCAAAGAGCTTCAATACCAAGAAAAATATATTCAAGTTTACCGGAATAACTACCAGCTTTTATTTTTGCATTGCTTATTATAAATCGTGTTGATAAATAATCTAATCCTATACTGCCTTCAGTATCATAAGGATTTGACCAACCATTGTTGTTTTCAAAATTGTCAAAAACATTTCCAGAAACATATTTGTTTAATTCAGTTGTAAAGCTAAATTCAATTTTGTTATTTAATTTAAGCCCTTTTGTATCGCCTACTTTTTCGGATAAAATAATTTTGTAAGTGCTGTTTTCACTCAAGGCAGAATATGGCGCAAATTTTATTTTTCCATTTATATATTCTGATTGATCAACAGAAATTTGAACATTATTTCCATTATCATCTTGAAACAAAACATTTCCAGGAAGTGTTAATGATGATATTGATCCATCAAACGATAAAATTATATCCGCATTAATACTAATATTGGTACTGTTATTAGCAGGATAGGAAGAAATTAAAGAAAGCACTTTTCTTTCGGTTTCAAAAGTGAATGTAAATATGGAATTTAATTTTGCTCCATTTAACGAACTTGCAGTTGTGTCTATTGTAACGTGATAATTTGTTTTAGCCAAAAAAGATTCGGTTGGCTTAAAAGTAAGAATAGTATTATCACTGTTCCAGCTAAAAGAACCAGCTATTTCTGGATAAATAAGAAAAGCATTTTCAATAGAAGTTCCATCAACGGGTTTATTAAACTCAAGAACTATTGAAGCATCAACTGAAATGTTTTTTTCATTGTTTGCTGGAGATTGCGCGCTTATTCCCAGTGGTGTATTGAATAAAGTTAGCTCATCAAAAAATATAGTTCCACTAGATTTACCAATTGAAGACTGTCGGATTGCAATTGAATTAAAATTTAATGAAATAACATTTTCGATTGTAGCCAAATCTAAAGTTTTAAATTTCCAGCCAACCCAATTAACGCTTTCTTGTAAGCCCATAATTAGTCCGCCATTTTCATTAGTAAACCAATACTGGAGTAAGTGCATACTGTTGTCGCCAAATATCCAAGCGCCAATTGATTTGTTATTGTGCGAAGTAAGTTCTAAATCAGATGAATTTAGAATTCTGCAATATCCACCGCTTGAGCTTGTAAATTTATATTCCAATTTTGCTGAGTTGCTGCCGCTAAATACTTTTTCATTTGTTGAGTTAATAGATGTTGAGTTTGCGTCAACTCCACTGGTTGTAAGCTCCCAAGAATTAAGCGAGTCAAAATTTTCCAAAATGGTTCCATTAACATCAAAAGTTTCGCCAGTTGTAAATGTAATTTTGGTATTTTGGTTGGATAAAATCCCATTTATTCCTTCAATTCCATTATAAATAATTATTGAATAAGTGCTGTTTTCCTTCAACTTTTGGGTTGGAATAATAGAGACACTTCCATCAGCGCAATGCGATAAGTCATAATTTATATTAAGCGACAAACCAGCTTCATCAAACAATTGAATATTATTTCCAACAGAGCTTGGATTTATTTCCCCATAAAAATTTATTTGAGGATTTACAGCAGTGCTTACATCATATTCATTATCAGCCGGATATGAATTAATTATTCTTAGCGTTCTTGTATAACGCGCAGTAACGCCCCAAACAACAGGAGTAATTTTCATGTGACCAGTATTTGCATCCGCCCAATCGTAAATTGCATTTTTACCATTTAATAAACTTCCGTAACTTCCTGCATTTTTATCACCGTAAGGATCGTTGCAGTAAAGCGAGGTACCATCACCATATTGTCCAATTGCCACAACAATATGTCCATCGGTTAAACTTGTAGTACAAAGCATATAAGGAAATTCTAAATCGAGCTCGGCTTTAACTTTGCTCCAAGTAATATCAGATGAGTATGAAGCATTTATTCCATGTTTTTGTAAAAATGATTCTGCATTGCTATTTGGACTACCGTTATTCCACATATAACCATGCGCTCCGCTAGTAAAACCTGGATTTCCATTTGGGCTAATAGTAAAATTATTATATGTATAATCATTATAAGTGTAACTATCGGAAAGGTATTTTCCATACTGACTTGTATGTCCGTGTGTATAAATAGGATCGGGTGGCAATAAATTATATGATGCAATTATTTCCATCGCGCTTGTTGCTCCGCAGCACAAATATCCTTGATGTCGTCCATTTACGGGGTCATTAATCCAAGTACCAGAATCGCGTGAATCTAAAACCTGGTGGATGTGCTGCCATTGTTCAAGCCCTTTAACAGCATCTGGATTTTCAATATTAATGTTAGAATAAAAAACATTTGCTTCCAAATTTTTATTCAGCTTAAAGATAGGTTCTGAATTGTTTTGGTCATTTATTTTGGAAATTTCATTGAGTTCATAGTTTTGAAAAAGAATTTCGCCATTTAATGAATATGAGGGATTCATTTCAAATACATTTTTTGTATCTGTAATTTTTGATAACTCTTTGCTTTCTATTTGGGACTCATAAATATCTGAGTTAATCAATTCTATGTTTTTAAAATCAATTTCTTTTTTAAAAAACACGATTGATTTTGAATCACTTTTCCATTTTGGATTTTCACCATCCGCGATAAATGAAACAGTTTCATGTTTAAAATCATATAAATATATTTTTGCATCAATTGATTGAAATGCTAGCATTGTATTATCGGACGACCAAGCGGCATTGTAAAATTCAGTTTCTCCAGTTGTTATTTTGGAAGTTGATTGAGTTTCTAAATCAAAAACAGTTAGTTGGTCTTTGGTGTTGCTATATATAACGGATTTTCCATCTGGTGAAATAGTTGCACGATTTGTATAAAATCCTAAATCAAATTTGGATAATTTATTGCCATTTTTAATAATCAATTCATTTTCAATTGTGTAAGCAATTTTGCCATCTACGGAAAATGAAACCTGTCCACAATTTTTTACATACTCAGCAAGGGGAATTATGCTTTTGCTTTCTAAATTATAAATTGCTGGCGTTTGAAGATGGGTTTTGGAATCGATAAGCTTTAATCCAACCAGATTTCCATTTAATGAGACTTGAATATAACGCCCACAACCTGGAGCCGTGATAAGCGTCTCTAAATTTCCGTTATTTAAAAGATACAATGTGGATTCGAAATTATCAGTAAGCAAAATTCCATGAGGAGTTTCAATTGGATTTATTAGATAAGTTTCGGCTTTGTTGTTTGCAACCAAATTGCTAAAGCAAAGTGTTAGTATTAGAATTATATTTTTATTCATTTTAACTTCTAAGTTATTGTAATAATAATTATAACCACAAAGATAAAGGAATAAAATTTTAAAAGAAGTTTAAAACGCATGGAATTTATCATCGTTCCATTTTTCTGGATTGGCAATAATATAGTTTATAATCCGTTGGTATAATTCATTGTCGCATGTTACATGGTCGTGATAATCAGGTTACCAAATTATTTAGAGGCAAATTATGCAATGTAGTAATCCCACTTATACATTAGAAAAATAAAATGTATAAGCGCTCAAGATGGAGTCTGGGATGATAACATAATTTAAATACCAAAAAGATTATCATCCCTAACTCCATCTATTGAGTGGTTACCTCTATTAAATACAGTTGTTGACTGTTTTTTCTCACTGAGTGTATTTTCTATTGCATAATCTCGGTTTTATCAAACAATTGGCAATCTATCTTACCATTCCAATGCTTAATCCTTCACTGTACATTTGTTCTTGTATTTTTCTTATGCTTTCGTGATAAAGAGCTCCTTTAGCTAACAGTTTTTCAAGTTCATCTTTAGTAAATTTGTCCGAATCAGAAATATGTGAATAGAGCGCTTGCATGTAACCACGAATTATGTTGAAATTTCCTAAATCAAAGTAGTTATTTATTTCAGCCATATATTCAAGAGCATCGCTTGCTTTTAAAACTCCTGCAACTTCATCTTTCAATACCACAAAACTCCAAAGAACTTTTTTTTCTAGATATAGAGCAAAATAAACTTCTGAAAGAGGAAAGCCTTCACTAATTCTTTCTGTTCCAATTTCTTGAAAATAATCGGCAACTTCATCATTTGAAGCCCCTTTAAGAATCCAATCTTGTAAATTTGAAAAGAGAATATTTCCTCTCCTAAAAAGCTCTTCATCCGACAACTTCTTATAGGTTTCCAGGTACTCAGAGCTTTTAACCTGAGCCACCCAAGAAGCAGTTAAATCCTTCAAATGCTTTTCCAGAATTGCAATTAAACTTTCATAAACCATTTTAACCTCCTATATAAACATTGAATAATGTTCAATAAATGGTAATTAAAGAATTGACCAATGTCAAGATAGAAACATCTTTTATGTATGTAAAACAATTGGGGATTTAACAATAACTTAATTAACGACAAATTTATAAATTATATTTATGTTTTAAATCATCAAGACGGAAAATTAGCTTGCTGTAATCTGTATTGTCAATTCGTTCAATTAATGATTGCACTTTTTTAATTGGCATTTTCTCTTTTAAATAGATATCCAACTGAAACCTTAAAGCTATAGTTTTATTTCTATCATCTGGAGATATTTCTGCCTTTTCAAAATATGGCAGTGCTTCAATTAATTTATTTTGTTGAAAAAGCGAATTTCCTTGAAGCAGATTAAACTCTGCTAAAAAATAAGGTTCTTTAAATTTAGGCTGTTTTAAAACAAGTTTATTGAAATCTGAATATTTTTCTTTTGCTAAAAGAGTTGTTAGCTTATAAATATATTTTGATTCAGCTTCGTTTTTTAAATCCAACTCAAAAAGCTGTGTGTAAAAATCATCTAATTTTGTTTTGTAAGTTTCCAAGGCTTTAGGATTTTTGTTCATCCAATTTGAGTAAACACAATAATATTTTGTGTGCTCAATAATTCCTTTCCAAGTGTTAGGATTTTGGAATACACATTTTGCATATTTGGCAGAAGAATCAACTTGGTTTGTAAGAAAATAATATTTTGCTTTAACAAAATTATCAATAATACCATATTTATCGGTTTTAATTTTTAATCCAACTTTATTTGCTTGATTTAGGTTTAAAAGTGTATGACCATACCAGTTAATAACTCGTTTATTTTTAGGATATGATTTAATAAACTCTTCAAAAAATGGAATTGATTTATTTGGATTATCTTCCATAACCGTATTTATTTCGAGCAACATTAGTAGAGCTTGCGGATAAACCAATTTGGAATTTTTAAGCGCAAGATTAATTTTGTTCAGTCCTTCATTTCTATTTCCAGAAACGCCAAGAATTGATGCAATAAATCCATTAAGTCCATCCAAACGAGCTGCATAATATTCAAAAACACCTGGATATAAATAAGCGTCGTAACATTGTGGAAATTCTTTTATAATGTCATTAAACATTCCATTTGCTTTGGTTCCATTTACATAAGCTGCCCACCAGGAGCTGTTTAATCCAGCATAGCGCGAATAATAACCATAAAGTGAAGCAAGATAAAAACGATTTATTGGAGTCATTTTAATATTGCTTAATATCTTAATTGCATCTTCAAGTTGGGAAATAGATTTATCAACCAAAAATTCACGAACCGAATCGCGCCCATTTAATGGAGAGAGGTTTATCTTTTCATGAAGTTGTAAAGCATCTGCCCCGAAATAGTGAAAATAATATTTAGGATTTGTTTTATCTAGCTTTGTTAAAGAATCACAAATGCTTTTTACTTGCTCGTACTCATCATTAAAAGTTAATTCAATTATCTTTTTGTCCAGCGAGTCAATCTTAATAAAATTTTGGGAAAAGATTGTAGAAAATAATATTAGAAATAAAAGAAAAGTATTTCTCAATTTCAATTTCCCATCATTCCATTTAAATCAATTGTTTCCATATCTTGAATATTAACACCTTCGGGAAGTTTAAATTCGTCTGGTGAAACTTTTATGTCAACCTCTACGCTTGTAGCAATTTGAGTAATATTCATTCCCATCATGTTAACTTCTGTTTTTATTGGAATTGATTTCCAAATCCATATTTTGGACATCATTTGTTCAACTTCCCAAATGTCGCAACTTTTACCAATTATTGTTTCGGTTCCAATCTTTTTTCCGCCCAAATTAATCATCATTTCTTCACCTACTTTTTCAATATCAGTTCCTTTAGGAAACATTGCAAAAAGTGGATTTTCCATTTTATTTGCCGCTTTGGTTATGTTGTCAATTGAATAAACCCAATTTCCATCCATAATTACTTTGGAATCTGTTTCTTGTTTAATTCCCATAATCTCCATTGCAACTTTTGTGTTTTTTACTTCGAGCATTCCGTAATTATCAAAATACATAGTTTCAGTTCCAACCATTGCCCCACTTGATTGGTAAACCACTTTGCCTGATTTAAATTGATAACGCTTAAAATTTTGAGAAAAAGTTGTTGACACAATAATTAATAGAGCAAATAAAACAAATGACATCTCTTTCATAAAAATTCCTTTATGATAAAATATAATATAATTTAATTAATGATATTTAGAGTGAAAATTCTTTTCGCCAGCAAGAACTTTAATATTTAGATTGTTTTCTTTTCTTGGCAATGGACAAGTTGCATATTTTGTAAACACGCATGGCGGATTATACGCTTTGTTAATATCAATATATAATTGTTTTGCAGAATTAGACTTTTCGATGTATAAAAATCTGCCAGCGCCATATGTTTCTTCGCCGTTTGATTTATCACCAAAAACTAAAAAAAATCCGTTTTCAGAAGCAGAAGGTTCAACAGTAAAAAATTGGTTTCCTATTGTAAAAGCTAAATATCCTAAAACTTCTGTTTTTTCAAATGTACCAATAGCTGTTGGAGTTAGTACTTCTTTTGGAGTTTCGTATTCAATAAATTCAGCAGGTATTTTCCAAGTTGAGTCTATTTCAAACATTTCAATATCGCTGAACTCTTTTAAAAGCGGAGCTTCAGAATCTTTCACACGAATTCCAAACTTATCACCTCTTTGAATAGCAAACCAGCTAAAAGAACCAAATTTTAATATTGTTGGGTTATCGGTTAAATCGCTAAACATTATTTGTGAAGTAACAATTGTGTCATTGCAAAAAACTTTTTGATTTCCAATTATTTCTACAGTTACAGTTGAATCTTTTAAAGTAAAAATTCCCAAATTGTCCGAACCAAAGTTATTTGGCAAAATAATATCGTTTAATTTATCAGAACCAAAAGTGTTTTTACCTTCCTTTAGCCAATAAAGTCCGACTAACGATAACCAGCTATCTGGTTTTTTTAATCGTTCAATTCGTTCTTTATGAAATTCTTTAATTGATTTAACATATTCGGTATCTGGTTTTTGTGAACACCCAAATGTTAAAAACATTAGCATGAGAATAAAAATAACTTTTTTCATTTGTAAAAATTTTCAAAATATAATTATAAAATTATTGAATCTAACATTCTGAGCTAAAAGAACGGTTACTATTTATTGTATGAAATATTGGTTAAATACTACCAATAAATTAATAAATACTTCTGCAATTTAATAATATCTTTAATTTGTATTTATCTTTTTATAGCTTTGTTTTTTTGAATATTAAATAAAATAGATATGTATAAAATTGTTTTCCCAATTCTTCTCTCGATAGTTATATTTTCGCTTGTTTTCAGTAATGAAGAAAAGGAGGAAAAAATTATTCCTCCAAAATTTATTTACAACGAAATATATTCATATAATAATCTAACAACAGAAAAAATAGATTCTTTTTTCCTAAACAGATATAAGATGGGAGCTTTTAGTGGAACCGTTCTTTTTTCGAAACATGATACAATTGTTTACAAAAAAGCCTTTGGTTTTGCCAACACAAGAAAAAAAGATTCACTAAAAATTGATTCGAGATTTCAGCTTGCTTCTGTTTCAAAGACATTTACAGCATTTGGAATTATGCTTTTAGAAAAAGAAGGGAAGTTATCATTTCAAGATAGTGTTAGAAAATTCTTTCCTGACTTTCCATACGAAAATATTTCAATTCACCAACTTCTAGTCCATCGTTCGGGTTTACCAAATTATATGTATGTCGCAGATGAGTTTTGGCACACCGATAAGAATATAACAATAGATAATTGTGATATAATTGATTTGCTAATTGCGCATGAGCCATTAAAATATAGAACTCCAGGAACCAAGTACAATTACAATAATACAAATTATGCTTTGCTGGCTTCAATTATAGAAAAAGTTACAGCTATGAAATTTACCGAGTTTATGGAGAAAAATGTTTTTGACGCACTTGGTATGATTAACACAACCATATATGACAAAAACGATTCGGCTGAGAATAAAGAAAAAGTTATTGGATATGTGGGTAGAAATAGAATTGCTGATAATACTTACTTAAATGGAGTTGTTGGCGATAAGGGAGTTTATTCAACAGTAGAAGATATGAATAAATTTAGTAGGGCAATATTTGAGAACTATTTATTTTCTAAAGATGAAATGAACTCTGCATATCAACTTTATAATAAAGAACTACACGACCACGATAATTATGGCTACGGCTGGCGAATAAACATGCTACCGGATAGTACTAAAATTGTTTACCATTCTGGTTGGTGGAAAGGATTTCGTTCATATTTTATTCGCTCACTTAAAGATGAAAAAACTATAATTGTTTTGTCCAATAATAGTCGTACAGGAAAATTTAATTCGAAAGAATTGATGGATTTATTTGATATTAAATATGAGCTTTTAAATACAAATGAAAGCATTTCATATCAAGAAAATTAATTTGTGGTATTTTTGCAGAGCTTCACTCCGTTTGCAATCACGAACATTACAAATAACTTTATAGTGAACTCATAAATATTATTCCTTAAAAATTTTTACTTCTGATTTTCCATCACTTGTTTTAAAACCGCGAAACATTCCTGTTGTGTTAAATGTCATTGTAATGTTTGCATTTTTGTCAATTCCAATTACTCCGCCTTCGCCTTTTTGTTTAACTAATTTTTCCATTACAACTTTTTCAGCAGCTTGATTAAGAGTAATATTTTTATATTCCATCATTGCAGAAATATCGTGAGTTACTACATTTCGTATAAAAAATTCACCATGTCCTGTTGCTGAAAGAGCGCATGTATTATTATTTGCGTAAGTGCCAGCGCCAATTATTGGAACATCGCCAACACGACCATATTTTTTATTTGTCATTCCACCAGTTGAAGTTCCAGCAGCAAGGTTTCCATTTTTATCAAGAGCGGCACAACCAACGGTTCCAAATTTATAATCATAAATGTTATTTAAATAACTTTCATCTTTAGCTTTTTGTTTTATTTCATCTTCTTTAATTCGTTGAAGTGCTTGCCAGCGTTCTTCTGTATAAAAATAACTTGGATCTACAATCTCTAGATTTTGTTCTGCTGCAAATATTTCAGCTCCTTTTCCAACCAGCATAACATGTTTTGATTTTTCCATTATTTTACGAGCAAGCTTAATTGGGTTTTTAATGGTTGTAATTCCTGCAACCGCCCCAGCATTAAGATTGCTTCCATCCATTATTGCAGCATCAAGTTCGTTTATTCCATTTGCTGTAAACACAGCACCCTTACCAGCGTTGAACAAAGGAGAGTTTTCCAGAACCATAATTGTTTGTTCAACAGCATCAATTGAACTACCACCATTTTCTAAAACAGAATATCCTGTTGCTAGAGCTTCGTTTAGTTTATCGTAATATTCTGCAATTCTCTCATTGGAGTAATTTTGTTTTTCTATTGTGCCAGCACCACCGTGAATAACTATTCCAAATTTGAGATCATTGTTTTTATTATTTGGATTTGTACAAGAATAAAGTAGCGTGAAGGAAAAAAACAAGATGAATAGTTTACATGTTTTATTCATAATATAGTTACCAAAATATTATTTGTAAGAAATGTCGGTAATTTGAAACTTTCCAAAAGTAAAATTACCACTTGCAAGATTCCACTGAAATTCAAAATATGTTGGAATGTGATAATTGTATAATGTTTTGTAATTAGCTAAATGCATTGTAAAGTTTTCTTTAGAGTAATCATTTTTTCCAGGCATAAATCTATTTTCAGAAGTTATTTTTATAACCTCATCATTTTCATTAAAATAGAAAACCGCGCTGCCCTCAACGTTTTTATCCCAAATTGTAGCTTCAGCAGAATTGTCACCAACGTTTCGCCATTGTGTATTTATATTTGGTAAAAGTGACGTTGGTGAAAAAACTGATTCCATAAGATAAAGTACAAGAAATGAGCGGTTTAGTTTATTGCCAACAAATTTATTTAGAGTTATACTTGATAAAAGTTCTGTGCTTGTTGAAGCCGAACTGTTTATGTATGTATCAATCGTTTTTTCCCAGATTGGATTATTTTCGTATGTTTCAGAAACTTGAACAAAAGCTGGCTTACTTGTTGAAAAAACGATTGTAGAATTTATTTCAATCCATTCTGCGTTAGGTGAAGCTTTAAGTTTTCCTGTAAAATTTATTAAGCTTACTTTGGGTGAAATGGTTTTATCCTTTATTGATTTTTGTAAATAGCGCACAATAATTGATGGGAGCTTTGAAAAATCATCTGATTCAAACGCTGCTGCAACATCGTAGTTATTTTTATAACTATTTATTTGAGCAACATTCTCTTCAACTGACAAATTGTTTAAATATGGAATTCCAAAAAAGAAACCCAAAAAAGCTAATAGAAAAAAGATGACTATAATTTTGATAAGATTATTATTCACGTTCTAAAACCAATAGATTAGTTATTAAAAAATAATATTAATATTTGATGTAGACAAATGTAAATTAAAATAATATTAAGAAGAAAAAAATTAGTATAAAATCATTTGTAATAGATTTTATACTAATTACATTTTATTTGGTAAATTTGTTGTTCTATTAATTAATATAAATGAATAATGAATTTAGCAAATAATGATATAATTACCGCGCTTGCAACTCCAGCAGGTGAGGGCGCAATTTCAATAATAAGAGTTAGTGGCGAAAACTCAATTGAAAAAGTTGATTCTATTTTTGAAGGTAGGATAAAACTTATTGAAGCAAAATCACATACTCTTCATTATGGAAATATTCTAACCAACAATATGGAAGTTATTGATGATGTTTTGGTTTCTGTTTTTAGAAATCCAAATTCATATACAGGTGAAGATTCAATTGAAATTAGCTCTCATTCCAGCACTATTGTTGTAAAAAAAATAATTGAAGCTTTAGTTGAGAATAATGTTAGGCTTGCAGAACCTGGGGAATTTACAAGACGTGCTTTTCTTAATGGTAAAATGGATTTAGTACAAGCCGAAGCGGTGGCGGATATAATTAATTCAAGAACTGAAGCTTCACTTCGTGGTGCAAGAAATCAACTAGATGGAATTCTTTCAAAAAAAATTGATTCCCTTAGAAAAGAACTAATCAATTCCACTTCTTTAATTGAACTTGAATTAGATTTTGCAGAAGAGGATTTAGAGTTTGTTGCAAAGGATAAAGTTGCTGAAGAAATTAATGATATTATAAAAGAAATAGATATCTTGTTGGCTACATATTCATTTGGCAGAGTAATTAGAGATGGAGTTAATGTTGCAATTGTTGGAAGACCAAATGTTGGTAAATCCTCTCTGTTAAATTATATTCTTAAAGAATCCAGAGCAATTGTAAGCGAAATACCTGGAACTACGCGTGATGTAATTCGGGAGGAAGTTTCTATTGATGGTATATTATTTAAACTTTTTGATACCGCTGGAATTCGTTTAACAGAAGATTCAGTGGAAAAAGAAGGTGTTGAAAGAAGCAGAGTAGCAGTTAAAAATTCTGATATTATAATTTTAATAGACGAATTAGTTAATGGAATTCCAAAAGAATTATATAATGAGTTAATAGAGTTAATAGATAAAAATAGAATTATTACTGTTCTTAATAAATGTGATTTGGCAAATAAAGAATTAAATGAAGCGGATGTTAAAATTTCTGTAAAGGAAGAAACGGGAATTGAAAAACTTCTTGAAATGCTAAAACAAAAATCGTTGGGTAGTAATTCGTTTACAGAAAAATCAGCGGTTATAAATAACGTCAGACATTTTGATGCCTTATCAAAAGCAAAAAAAGATTTAGTTGAGGCAATTGATTCGTTAATAAATAATATTTCTGGAGAGTTTATTTCTGTAAACTTAAGAGGTGCAATTGATTCGTTAGGTGAGATTATTGGAAAAGTGACAAACGATGATATACTTAATAATATCTTTCATAAGTTTTGCATTGGAAAATAATATTAAAAAATTGTTTCACGTGAAACAATTTTTTAATTATTAAACTTCTTAAATGAAATTATGAAAGCAAAATTTTTGTTGTTGTTTAATTCAACAAAAACAGTAGATTGTTTCACGTGAAACATTTTTTTAAGATGGATAGAGAAAGGAAAAACATATTAAATGAAAATATATGACGTAGTTGTCGTTGGTGGTGGACATGCTGGAATTGAAGCAGCAAGGGCATCAGCAAGGATGGGAGTTTCAACTCTGATTGTTACAATGGACAAAACTGCATTTGGAAGAATGTCTTGTAATCCTGCAATTGGTGGAAGTGCAAAGGGACATCTTGTACACGAAGTTGATGTTCTTGGTGGAATGATGGGAATAGTTGCTGACAATACTGGAATTCAATTTAGAATATTAAATAAATCGAAAGGGCCTGCAGTTTGGGCTGGAAGATGCCAATCTGATAGAAGTTTGTACGAAAAGGAAGCAACCAGAATTATAAATTCAATTGGTTCATTAGATATTTTGGAAGACTCAGTTGTTGAAGTCTTTGAAGAGAATAAGCAAATAGTCGGAGTCAGAACTGCTTCCGGCGAAGAAATAAAATGTAGCTCAGCAATTATTACAGCTGGTACATTTCTAAGTGGATTAATGTACACTGGATTTGTATCTACACCTGGCGGTAGATTTGGGGAAAAGGCTTCAATTGGTTTAACAGAATCAATTGTTGCAATGGGTTTTGAATCAGGAAAACTAAAAACTGGAACTCCGCCAAGATTGGATAGCAAAACAATTGATTACTCGGTTTTAACAGAGCAGCCAGGAGATGATATTCCAGAACCATTTTCAATGTTTACGGATAAATCAAAATTTCCTTTTCAACCACAAGTTACTTGTCATATAACATATACTAACGAAAAAGTGCACTCCGTTTTGCAAAAGGGATTTCATGAATCACCACTTTTTACTGGACTAATTCATGGTGTTGGACCAAGATATTGTCCTTCAATTGAGGATAAAATAGTTCGTTTTAGCGATAAACCTCAACATCAATTATTTTTGGAGCCAGAAGGCTTAAATTCTGAAGAAATTTATTTAAATGGATTTTCATCGTCTTTAACCGCGGATATACAATTGGAAGCGCTTCATCTTATTAAAGGATTGGAAAATGTAAAAATGAATCGTCCAGCTTATGCTGTTGAGTATGATTATTTTCCTCCTTACCAAGTTGATTTAACTTTGGAAACAAAAAAAATTAGTGGACTTTATTTTGCTGGACAAGTTAATGGAACTTCTGGTTATGAAGAAGCGGCTGCTCAAGGATTAATTGCTGGAATTAACGCAGCACTAAAAATTCAAAAGAGGAATGAGTTTACACTTAACAGAAGTGAATCTTACATAGGTGTTTTAATTGACGATCTTGTTGGAAAATCAACTGAAGAGCCATATAGAATGTTCACTTCGCGAGCTGAACATCGTTTGATACTAAGACAAGATAATGCCGATAGGCGATTACTTAAATATGGTTATGAATTTGGATTAATTCCCAAAGAGAAATATGATGATTTGAAAGAAAGAGAATTTATGATTTCTGCAGGAAAAGAAATGCTTTCAGAAATTAAATATAAACCAAGCGATGTTGAGGAATATTTTGAGGAAATAGGATCATCAAAATTGGATAATGCAGAAACAGCAGCCAAAATTACAAAACGTCCAGAAATTAAACTAAAAGAACTTTTAAACAGAGACAAGAAGACCGAGAACTCCTTAATTAAAGAAATTCTTAATAATGAACAAGTGCTTGAACAAATTGAAATTGAACTAAAATTTGAAGGCTACATTATTCGTCAATATGAAATGATTGCCAAAATGGAAAAATTGGAAAAAGTGAAAATCCCACTTGATTTCAACTTCAAAAAGATTGTTCAAATCTCAACAGAAGGAAGAGAGAAATTAGATAAAATTAAGCCAAGAACAATTGGACAAGCATCAAGAATTTCGGGGGTAACTCCTTCGGATATATCGATATTATTAGTATATTTGCGAACTTAATTAAATTTTTCGAGGAATTTTTGGAAAAAAGCATTGATTATTTACTCCAGCTAAAAAAAATATTTTGGGAAAACGATATTCACCCAAGCGAAGATCAGTTAGAGCGTATGACAAGATATGCTGAACTACTAATTAAAAAAAATGAAACAATAAATTTAATTTCACGTAAAGATGAAGCAAAAGTAATTGAAAACCACATCTTTATTTCAGCACTTATTTCGGGTCATATGCCAGAAAGAGTTACAAGTTTTTTGGATATCGGAACTGGCGGAGGACTACCTGGAATTCCATTATCAATTATGCACCCAATGATGAAAGGTGTTCTTGCTGACTCGACAAAAAAGAAAACTGACGCCGTATCCGAATTTATTAAAACTCTAAAATTAAGTAAAATTAAAGCAGTAAACAGCAGAGTTGAAAGTCCAGAATTTATTGAAGAATATTCAAAAGAGTTTGACTTAATTGTTAGCAGAGCAACAGTGCCTTTGGTTATATTATTTAGATATTCTCTTCCATTAATAAAGGACAAAGCTTATATAATGGCAATTAAAGGAGGCGATTTAACTGAAGAAGTTAAAACTGCAAAAACGAAATATGGCTCGTACATCAAAAGACATACAACTTTTGAGTTAGCATATAAACCTTCTAATATTAGAAATGTAAATGAAAAAAAATTAGTACTATTGGAGTTGATTAAGTGACAGAAGAAAAAATATTATTTGATGAAATAAGCAAACTTTCAACAGAGCAAATAAATCCAAATTCTAAAAATATTGATATTCAATCGACGGAAGAGATTTTATCAATAATTAACAACGAGGACAAAAACGTTCCATTAGCTGTTGAAAAAGAAATTCCTTATATAGCAAAAGCAGTTGATGTAATTGTTGAAGCAATTAAAAATGGGGGAAAATTGTTTTATTTTGGTGCAGGCACAAGTGGAAGACTTGGAGTTGTTGACGCATCGGAATGCCCGCCTACTTTTGGAGCTCCTTACGATTTAATTAATGGTTATATCGCCGGTGGAAAAGAAGCTATGTTTGTTGCACAAGAAGGCGCAGAGGATTTTGAATCAGGTGGCGAAATGGATGTTATCGCTGCCGGAGTTACTTCTAAGGATGTTGTTTGTGGAATTGCTGCAAGCCGAAGAACTCCTTATGTGATTGGTGCCGTTAAAAAAGCTAAAGAGATTGGAGCAAAAACACTTTATATTACGGCAACTCCACGCGATACTTTTAATATTAAAGAAGTTGATATTGCAATGTGCCCCAATGTTGGTCCAGAAGTAGTTATGGGTTCAACAAGAATGAAAAGCGGTACTGCGCAAAAACTAGTATTAAATATGCTTACAACAACAGCGTTTGTTCGTCTTGGTAAAACATACGAAAATATGATGATTGACCTTCAACAAACAAACAAAAAGCTGGTTGAACGTTCCAAACGAATAGTAATGATGATTACTGGCGTTAAATATGATGAAGCTACAAAATATCTCGAAATCACAAATGGTCACGTTAAAACTGCTCTTGTTATGATTATTGCAAATATTGACTTGGATGCAGCAAATAAAAGACTAAAAAAAGCAGATGGTTTTGTAAGAAAAGCAATTGAAAATATAGAGAATTAAATATATAATACATAAAACCCATTATTAAATTAGTGTGTAAACTAATTTAATAATGGGTTTTTTATTAAGCCAAATTACATTGATTCCTGTTTTCGACATAAATTCGCCAGAAAAAGTTAAGTTAATATAAAACAACAAGTTAAGTAAAAATAGTATAAGAAATGGGTGTCCCATAGCACGATTTTGTATATTAGCGAATGTTTGTCAGGAAAAAAAATAATAAAAGTGGTTTAGTAAGCATTCAAATT
>Ga0180007_10003616_pt1 | contig 17069 bp, 31 predicted proteins | sample MM_PC_MetaG_FD_121122 | JGI IMG/M metagenome (GOLD analysis project Ga0180007, IMG submission 121122) | Groundwater microbial communities from the Aspo Hard Rock Laboratory (HRL) deep subsurface site, Sweden - MM_PC_MetaG | ecosystem: Environmental > Aquatic > Deep subsurface > Groundwater... | reverse complement strand
TTCCTCTTTTTTCATTAGTTACACAGGATTTCACCTGCGAACTAATTTTCGGTTACTTACGACATATGTCAGGTGGTCGCACAATTAAGAGCTATTTTACATCTCAATAATTCTTTAAAAGAGATAATTATTTATTTATCTTATGATTAAAGAGAGGGAATTTTTTACAGAGAGTGGAGAATTGGTTCCTGGATTTAAAGGAATTGGAGGATTTAGAGGGCCAAGAGCTTCTGAATTTACTGAGGAGCAAAGAATTATTTTGAGGTATTTTTTTACTAATATTGATTCTAATACTTATTGTGCTACTGATAATATGCCTAGTCAACTTTGGGCACTTTTATTAGGGCAATATGCTAGAAGTCCGGTGACTGCTAAAGAGAGATTATTACAATTATTTGAGGATGTTCATAAAAAAGATTCTAAAAATGTTCCTTCTTTAGAACAAATTGCTCAAGCTATAAATCAAAATGAAGATATTTCTTCAATGTTACAAGCACATTATTTACGTTCAGGAATATTTGTTGATGAGCATGGTGTTAAGTATGGCCATTCTTCTTTAAGAGATTCTGGAACTATTAGAATTTGTTTTGAAGGAGTAAGCCAGAGAGCAACCAAATTCTTGGAAGCAGCAAGAGAAGGAGCTTATCAAGAACAGTCAACAAGAGCATTGCCTTTTACAGTTGAGAATTTAGGTATGCCTCTTGAAGTAAGGGAAACAGAGTTTGAAAAAAGATTTTTATATTTTGGTGAAAAAGCATCAAAACTTTATTCAGAAATTCAAAACTCTGCAATAGATTATCTTAATTTTGAATATGCACACTTAAGAGAAGAAGCTAATAAAGAGCTAAACAATGTTACTGGAGAGAAGACTGCAAGATTAACAGAAGGAGAGTGGAATGGAGTTATAGGAGCAAAAGCTTTCGATATTGCTAGGTCACTCTTGCCCCAATACATGACTACTTCTTTAGGAATGACTTTAACAGCAAGAAGATTTCAAGACATGTTGACAGAGTGGCAATCTAGTGAATTTGAAGAAATGAGAGTTTTAGGCAGAGCTGCTCAAATAGAAGCAATGAATGTTATGCCAACTCTAATGAAACACGGAAATCCAAGTGATTTTTATGCACAACTTCCACAAAGAAGAAGAAACCTTAATTTTAGATTTGTTACCTCAAGAGATATTCCTTATGAAAATTTGCCTATTAAGTCAAAATTAATTGCTTCAACTCCAGACCTTGAGGATTTGGTTTTGGCTAGTATTTTGTTTAATGGCTCTGATTCTTCTCATTCTTTAGAAGAGCTTAAACAAATAGTTTCTAAACTTTCCTTTGAACAGAGAAGAGAGATTGCTATAAGCCAGTTTGAAGGTAAACAATCTTATGAATTAGTTCCTAAAACAATGGAAATAGGTGCAGTGATTTTTGAAAGAACTTATGATATAGGTGCTTATAGGGATTTGCATAGACAAAGAGGAGATAGACAACAAATTGCTCCTTATACAACTTTTGCTTATCATATGCCTGGAGAAATTTCTAAATTAGGGGGAAACTTAGAATCTAGATTCCATGGGGTTGCAAGAGATGCTAAAAGATTATATACTGACTTAAAAAGTGCAGGGATGCATTCTGTTGCAGAGTGTGTTCCAATTATGGCTAATCTTATAATGCATGTAGTAACAAAAGATCCTGTTCAGTGTTTTTATGAAGCCCCTCTTAGAACACAAGCAGCAGGAGTAGATTCTTATAGATTAATTGAAAGACAAGAGATTCACCAGCTTTTAACTTTAATGCCTTCTTTTAAAGGATTAGTAGAGTTTGATGATACTCCTAATTATCCTCTTAATAGATTGCCTGAGGCAATTAAAAAGGCTATAGATAGAGTAAACAGGAAAAAGATAAAATGAAAAGAGGGTATTATTTTATGCTTGAAGGAGGAGAGGGTTGTGGAAAAGATTCTCATGCAAAAGAATTAGTTGCATATCTTCAATCTATGAAGTATAAGGTAATTTTGACAAGAGAGCCAGGAGGAACAAAAAAAGGAGAACAGAATAGGAAAATTTTGTTAGATAAAAGGAGAAAGCTTAGCCCTGAACAAGAGCTCTATTTATTTGAAGATGCAAGAAAAAGTAATTATAGACAAATAATTATTCCTGGGCTGAAAAGAGGAGAGATTATTATTAAAACAAGAGGATGGCCATCAACCATAGTCTATCAAGGATATGCAGGAGGAATTGATTTAGATTCTATAAGAGAACTTAATCATCAAGCAACTTTCGGCATTATGCCTGATTTATTAATAATAATAGATATTGCTCCAGAAAAAGGTTTAGAAAAAGAACTTCAAGCAGATAGATTTGCAGAGAAAGGATTAAATTACCATAAAAAAGTTAATGCAGGTTATTTATCTATTGCAAAGGATTATCCTGATTTTTCTATAATTGTCCCTTATAGAGAAGGGGAGCCTGAAGCAATGCAAGAGCAGATAAGGAAGGAATTAAAATTTAGGTTAGGGATTTAATCTTTAAAACTTATTTTAGAAATAGGTTTTGCTATTTTTTTTAAATTAATTCCTGCTTCTTGCAGAAGTTTTTTTGCATCTTTATCAGCATAGTCTTGATAACTGACTATTTCTTTAATTCCTGCATTTACAATCATTTTAGCACAAATTATACAAGGAGTGTGTGTACAATACATTATTCCTCCTTTAATAGAAGTTCCATGATAAGCTCCTTGAATAATTGCATTTTGTTCAGCATGAATTGCTCTACAGATTTCATGTCTTGTTCCAGAAGCTATTCCTAATTCATCCCTTAAACATCCTCTTTCAAGGCAGTCTTTAATTCCCTTTGCAGCACCATTATAGCCTGTAGTTATAATTTTTTTATCTTTGACAATAATGGCTCCAACATGGTGTCTTAAACAAGTACTTCTTTCTGCAACTAAGGCAGCAACTTTGATAAAATATTCATCCCATAATGGCCTGTGTTCTCTTACATTTACTTCTTTAATTATTTCTTCTACTCTTGCTTTAAGTTCTTCAAGACCCCCATTATTGATAATAACAAAATCAGCCATTTCAACACACTTGCTTAAATTCTGTTTGTGAAGCTCTTTAGAAGCAATTTCTCTTTGCTCATTTGCAATAAACTCTTCAAAACTTATCTTATCTGTGCTGCTTGCTCTTGCAATTGCCCTCTCATACCTGAGTTTTACATTTGCATCTACTGCAATTAAATGAAAGCCTCCTTTACTCTTTAATGCTTCAACTTCTCCTGGGTTTCTTATGCTTTCAATAATGCAATCCCCTCCTGCTTTTTTTGCTTTATCATAAAGATTTTCAACAATATAATTAGGAGAATTTTTCTCTCTAAGTTCATTTGCAATCTTGACCATATTATCTCTGTTTACTTCAAGTCCTCTTTGTTTTATTTCCTGTGTTAAAAAATATCTGACAGAATAATGTTTGAATCCTTTTTGAATTAACAAATCTGCAATTGTTCCTTTTCCAGCAGATAATGTTCCTGTTATGCCTATAATCATCCTCTTACCTCTACTTTTTCAAAAAAATCTTTTATTTCTTCTCTTAATGGCTCTAAGTCTTCCTCACTAACATCTTTTTCATTTTCAAATATCTTGCTGAGAATTTTTCCTTTATTTTTGAATGCCTGCAAAACAAATATTTTTGGTTTTTTCCCAATCAATTCATTAAGCCAGATAGCTATTTTTTTAATTTCTTGTTTATTGTGGATATCTCTGAGAATTGTTGTCCTGAATTCATATTCTGGCATTTTAGAAATAATTTTAATAGAATCTTCTATTTTAGAAATATCAACTTGGGTTTCAGTTATTTCATTGTATTTTTCTTTGCTAGATTTAATATCCATAGAAACAAAATCCACAAGCCCGTCATTCAAAAATTCTAGTAACTTTTCTGGAAAAGACCCGTTAGTGTCAAGCTTGATTGAATAACCAAGGCTTTTTATTTTTTTGAGAAAGTCTTTTTCTAAAGTTAAAAGAGGCTCCCCTCCAGTAATGCAAATTCCATTCAAATACTGCTTTCTTTTTTCTAAAAAAGAGAAGAATTCTTGTTCAGGAATATTTTTTTCATCATCTTTAAGAACTAATTCAGGATTATGGCAAAACCCACATTTAAAATTACATCCAAACAGAAACAAAGTACAAGCTATTCTTCCAGGATAATCTATAAGAGTTACTCTATGCAATCCTTTAAGATTCATGCTCTTCTTGTGCATCAAAAGTTTTTCTATCTTTCCACTCTGCTTGTTTTCCTTCATTCCATTGATCAACAGGCCTTAAATATCCAACTATTCTTGAATACACTTCACATTTAGTTTTTGTCATTCTCACCTCCTTCTACCTCTTTTAAAATTGGCTTTTCATCTTCTAATGCACATTTTGGACACCATTCATGCTCTCCAGCCAAATAACCATGAATAGGACATATTGAAAAAGTAGGAGTAATTGTAAAATAAGGGAGCCTGAATTTTTCTGCAATTTTCTTAACAAGCATTTTTACTCCTTCTTTTGTAAGTTTCTCTCCCATAAAACAATGAAAAACAGTGCCTCCAGTGTATTGTATCTGCAACTCATCCTGCAATTCTAAAGCCCCAAACAAATCTGGAGAATAATTTACAGGAAGCTGTGTTGAATTAGTATAATATGGTTTTGCATTAAGATTTTTTACTGAATCTTCATTTGCAACAATTATTTTTCCAAATCTTTTTTTGTCAATTCTTGAAAGCCTGTAAGAAGTTCCTTCTGCAGGAGTTGCCTCTAAATTGAAGATATTGCCTGTTTCTTTTTGAAATTCTTTCATTTTCTCTCTCATGAATTTTAATATTTTAAGAGCAAACTCTCTTCCTTTTTGAGTTGCAATACTTTCTCCAGGCATAAGGTTCATTATTGCTTCGTTCATTCCTATTAATCCTATTGTTGAAAAATGGTTTTTCCAGTATTTGCCAAATCTTTGATTAACCATTCTTAAATAAACTTTTGAATAAGGATAAAGACCTGCCTCTGTAAATTGTTCGATTGCTTTTCTTTTTATTTCTAAAGCCTCTTTTGAGAGCTCCATTAAATCATTTAATTTGGCTAAAAAATCTTCTTCATCAAGAGCAGTAAATCCTATTCTTGGCATATTAATTGTGACAACTCCTATAGAGCCTGTTTGAGGGTTTGAGCCAAAAAGACCGCCTCCTCTTTTTCTTAATTCTGTTTGGTCCAATCTAAGACGACAGCACATGCTTCTTGCATCTTCTGGTTTCATGTCAGAATTAATAAAATTTGAAAAATAAGGAATTCCATATTTTGCAGTCATTTCCCATATAGGTTCATAATTAGGATTGTCCCAATCAAAATCTTTTGTAATATTATAAGTAGGTATTGGAAATGTGAAAACCCTTCCTTCTGCATCTCCTTTTAATAGCACTTCTGCAAAAGCCTTGTTAAAAATATCCATTTCATTTTGAAATTCTTTATAGGTTTCTTTTTGAGGTTTGCCTGCAATAATAACTGGCTCATCTTTCATGTATTCTGGAACTTTTAAATCCAGAGTGACATTTGTAAATGGAGTTTGAAATCCTACTCTTGTAGGAACAGCCATATTAAATAGAAAAGATTGGATATCTTTTTTCACTTGTTTGTAATCTAAATTATCATATCTGATAAAAGGAGCTAGCAGAGTGTCAAAGTTTGAAAAAGCCTGTGCTCCTGCACTTTCTCCTTGTAAAGTATAAAAAAAGTTAACTGCCTGGCCTAAAGCAGACCTCAAATGTCCTGCTGGAGAACAAGCAATTTTGCCAGGAACCCCTCTAAACCCAATAGTTAATAAGTCTTTAAGGTCCCATCCAACGCAGTATGCTCCTAATGTTCCTAAATCATGAATATGAATCTCTCCATTTTCATGAGCTTTTCTTATTGCTTCTGGGTAAATTCTTCTGTTCCAGTAATTAGATATTATTTTTGTTGCTATATAGTTATTTAATCCTTGTAATGAAAAACCCATATTTGAGTTCTCTTTAATCATCCAATCTTCTGAGCCCACATAATCTTCCACAACTTCAATAGTGTCAAAATAACCTTTGACCTGCCTTAATTCTTCATGGCTTTTTCTATAAAGAATATATGATTTTGCAACTTTTGCATGGCCCTCTTCAATTAGAGCTTTCTCCACAATATCCTGCACTTCTTCTACATCTGGTATGCCGCTTTCTCCATATTTTTTTTCAATTTCCTTAAGGACCAAGGCTGAAATCTTCTTTGGTTTTTCTTTATCTGTGCCTCCCACAGATTTAACAGCATTCCAAATAGCTTCTGTAATCTTTTCTGGAGAAAACAAAACCACACTTCCATCTCTTTTTCTTATTTTTTTTATTGTCATAAGTCTTTTAGCACCTTTTTTAAGCTCCAGACCATTTAATCATATTTCTATCTACAGATTTATAATTAAATCCCTGAGGAAATCTTTTCTTTAATTTTTCTATATTTTGTTTTAATATTTCATCAAAATTCCATCCAAAAAAATTACAAATCATTGCAGTGTACCACATCATATCCCCAATATTTTCTTTTATTCCCTCTTTAACATCCTTTTTATGTGCATAGGTTTTTTTTATACAAGAGGCAATATCTCCAGCCTCTCCTGTTATTCCAAGCCCCCAGCACATAATTTCCTCTTCTTTTGTTTGAAAATCTTTTTTTGCAGTTGTTTTATGTATTTCTTGATATTCTTTTAAATTTATCATAAGTCTTTTAGCACCTTTTTAAAATCCTTAACATCTTGAAAATCTCTATAGACTGATGCAAATCTCATATATGCAACATTATCAATTTTTTTTATTTTTTTCATTACAAGCTCACCTATTGAAGAACTCTTAACCTCTTTTCTTCCTCCTTTTCTTAATTGTTCTTCAATTTCATTGATCATTTTATCAATTTTTTCTTTTGCCACAGGCCTTTTTTCAAATGCCCTGTTAATTCCAGCTTCAAGTTTCTCCCTTTCAAATTTCTCTCTCCTGCCATCTTTTTTTATAACAAAAAGGTCACTTCTCATTATTTTTTCATAAGTTGTAAACCTTTTCCTGCATTTAAGACACTCACGTCTTCTTCTTATCCCTTCAGGAGACTCTCTTTTATTAGTCACCTTTGTTTTTTTATGCGAACAATACGGACAATTCATTGTCAATCCCCTTTTTATTCTTTATTACGCCTAATGATATATAATCTACTAACATACAATATATTGTATACTTAACCTATTTTTTTGCTATCAGTTGTATTTTGCATGTTTTTTAAGAATAAGGGGTATTTAAACCTTTATGGCTATTAATTGATGGTGACAGGAACAGGTGTTGCACGAAAAGTAAGGGATAAAAAAATGGTTGAACGTAAAGTCTTAATATTGTTAATTTTGAGCCTTTCCAGCATCCCTTGTTTTATACTTGTCTGGGACTTTTTGTTCAACAAAAAGTTTTGAACATTTATTGAAGTCAACTTTAATTTCTCTCTCGTAAATTTCTTGGATTAAACAGCAAATGTTATGGCAAATAAACTTCATCATTAGCTCATTTCTCTGAGCAATATAATTTTTTGATTTAAGATGCTCCCCCAACCTAACCTTTACCATTCCAAAAACCGTTTCAACGTTTGACCTTTTGTGATAATGTTTTTTCCACTCTTCTTTTTTATCTCTAAAAAGCAAAAACATATTATTCCATATTTCAGGAGCATTTTCTGAAGGTTCTTTTGTGGTGTGTTTGAAAGGAATGTAAGGCATTGCTCCAAGAGCATGAATTATTCTAAAAATTAATTTGGAGGAATAAGCTTTGTCTGCTGAAAGCTCTTTCATATTAAAATTAGCTCCAGCTTTTATAATCATATTTGGAGCTTGTCTCACATCGGAAAAGTTGCCAAAAGTTATTTCGCATCCACAAATTATATTTGTTTTTGTTCCAATAAGGATATGTCCTTTCAGATAATTTTTCCATCCCCTTGTAGATATTTTTCCGTATTTGTCTTTCTGAAATCTAACTTTTTGCCATCTTTCATATTGATAAGAACCAAAACCAGAACTATCAAGGCTAAACTTATCTTCTAACTTTCTTAAAGGCATAGCAGATATTGTTAGTAATTTAGAAAGTAAATCATACGTGGCATCACAATTAAAAAATTCTTTAAGAGTATTGAAGTGTATTTTTCTTGAAATATACCCCGCACCTTCTGCATGAACTAAATCACTAATAACTTTTCTACCAGAATAGTTTGAATATAATTTTAATCCAGCAGAAAAGAATAAATCTTTAATTGGGACAAAAGGTCTCCCAAAACTATACTCTTGCTCTTGGATTATTTTGCTTAAATCATGCAATAAGTCATAAAATAATCTTTTTTCGTTAGTTTTAGCTAAATTATATTTATGCCAGTCTTGAGAATATTTCTTCTCTACTGGTAGCCTTATCTGTTTTTCCATCAGTATCTCACCTCCTTAAACTCTATTTTACCTTCTTCTATCTGTTTTTTCACTTTTAGTTGATTCTCTGTTAAGTAAGCTTTTCCTGTTTTGATTTCTACAAAAATTATTTTGTTCTCATCAAAGATTATTCCATCTATTGGTTTTCCTAGAAATACAAATCTTGATAAGTCTGAAGTTGGAAAATTCTTTGTAAACGGTGCATATTGCTCAAATACTCTTCCAAATTTCCTATAAGCATTTTTAATATACTCATCTTTCTTTTCTAGTTCTTTTTGAAGTTCAATTATCTTAGTTATTTGTTTCATTTTAAGCTCCTTATGAGAATAAAGGAGACACCCCATAAATGCCTCCCAACATTTAATTAAAGACAGTCCCATAACCTGTCTTGGTGGGAGAGCCCATAACATCTCCTAGTTAGTCCCATAACCTAACTATCAATATTTAGTCTAACTATTATATACAAATATTCTTGGTTTATAAATCTTTGTATTTTACATAATATATAGTCTAACATATATTCAAAATAGAAACATTTATATAGTATCTAGTCTACTATATATTAAATAAAGATTATTAGAAAGTCTAAAATGGGTGATAATGAAGAAATATTCAAAAAAGTCAGACAGTTACTTGAAGGGGGATTGGGGGAAATTAAAGAGAAAAAGAAAGTACTCATTGATAAAAAAACAGGACAAGCATCAATAAAAATTCCAAAAAAAATAGCATTAAAATTAAACTTGGATGAAAATTCAGTTTTTGATATTGTATTTAATCCAAAAATAAAGGATACAAAAGATAAAATGAACGAATCAAAATTTGTGATTTATCTTAGGGAGGAATAAAATGATAAAGAAATTTAAAAGAAGACAATACAGAGGATTAAACTCAAAAATGCAGGCAATAATTCTAGTCTTAGACCAGCAAGGGGGATGCATGTCTGCACACGAAATCACAAAAGAGACAGGACTTTCATATATAACTGTAAGGAAATATTTAGATTATTTAGTGGGAATAAAAATTCTTTTCGAGCCAACTCCTCTTGCAGTGTTAGTCAAAAAGAAAATTAAGAAAGGGAATAGGGGGCCAACTAGGAGATATAGTTTAAATTATGGGTGGATATATGCAAAAGGCGATAAAGATGCTGTTAAAAGAGTTTATAAAAATCCTAATTGGAAAAAAATCAAGGGAGAGCCAGAATTTATAGCTAAAAAAAGTAAAAAGAGCTAATTTTAAAATGGATAATATTTAATTCTTCGTTGGTAATTTTATCCCCTACTAAAATCTACATCCATATTGTAAGTTCCGCCTGAACCACTGCCAACATCATATCTTAAAAGAATATATATTTCAGTATTTGCAGGAACAGTATTAGACGGTTCATATTCCATAGTTCCTGTAATATCGCCTCCAAAATCTCCTCCAAAAGTATGGTCAATGTCTATACTTTCATCAGCAGTAGAATTAATCCTAAAACAAATCATTCCATCATCCCCTGGATATTTCTCAGCTACAGACAAATCTCCACTTAAATCAGCCAAATTACTCCAATTTAAAACCCCCCTATTAGGTTCACAGCCAAGTGCATCAACAGAGACTTCTACATCTGCTTGATAAAGGTCATCATCAATATCTGCATAATAAACAATAAAAGGTTCTGTAACATCAAAGGTAAAACCAAAATGACTAAAATAATATAATGCAAATATAGTATTCATAGTTAATAAGACTCCTCCCAAGACTAAGAGAAGAAGAATTTTTTTCTTATTATTTTTATTAATAGACTTATTCATTTTTCTTAACTTTCCTATAGTAAGGTTAAGAAAGTTTCCCTTTTAAATATTGTTGTGTTCTTGTTGGGTATTTGTTGGATTTACTTTTAATCGTTGTTTGATTAATAAACTAATGAAAAAAGAGGCTGATTGGGATGATATTAGTTTTATAGTAAGAAGTAAACACAGAAAAAAGATTTTAGAATTATTAGATACTCCAAAAACCCCTACCCAATTAACAAGGGAGATTAAATTGCACTTTAATGCAGTAAGTAGAACACTTGTTGAACTTCAGGATAAAGGTTTTGTTAAATGCTTAAATCCTAGTCAGAAACTAGCTAGATTTTATAAGATTAGTGAAAAAGGGAAGCGATTGTTGAAGAAATTGGGGGGGTTAAAGGGAATTAGTTAATTAAGATACTTTTCTATTAAATATCCAATGCCCCCTCCAATTATTGCTCCTGCTATTCCTCCATAAATTCCCCCAATTATTATTCCTAGTGCTGTTAAAATGTAATTCATTTTTCTATTACTCTTATTATTACTAAAATTATAATTGCTATTGCCCCTATTATGCCTCCTGTTTTTATTCCCCCCAAGTCTTGACAGTGCAAGGTTTGCCAACCCAAGGAAAATAGAAGGAAAAATATAGCTAATAGAACTATGAAAAAATAGATTCTCTTTGTGAAATCCATGTCTTTCCACCTCACCATCTTTTTTATTATCCTCAATAGAATTATCCTTATTTAAAGATTGCTTTCGAATCATTTTTTAGATTTTAGTTTTTTTAAACCAACTCTTAGAAAAGTTTTTTCATTTAACCCAAGATATTCTGCCTCATCTTTCGGAATCCAAATAACAAAACTATCTCTAGATTTAACTACTTTTTTAATAAAAACAGAATCAAATTCAGCAGTTACATTATCTTTAGTTGACATAGTAATACTATGTATAGCATAGTTAATAAATTTATCGGAAATTATAACAAAACTTAAAAGTAAAAAGGGGTTTTTTATTTATGGACGAAATCAAAAAAAGAAATAATCTCCTAATCTGTGTGGACAATTAACTCTCCACTTTTAGAATAAATTTCTGGGTAAGTTAACCAATTTTCATTGTAATTCGGAGATTGCCACTTCCTAAGTTTAATACAAACATCCATTAATTTTGTTACTGTTCTTGATTTTGTTTCAGTTCTATATTTTGTAACTGTTCTTTCTTCCCTGCATTTACAACTATCACAAGGCCCTAATCCTAACCAACTTTTATGAATACACCAACAACCGCTTTTAGAATCACAGTTTTTACCTGATACTACCTCAATATATTCTTCTTTATCTTCATAAGGAACTTCTTCTGTATAATATTCAATATCTTCATATGCTTGTTGTTTGCATACTAATTTTGTTGTTAGTTCATCATAAGTGGCAACAATATTTCCAGTCATAGAAGGAGAAAGAATAAAAGCGATAACAATAACTAAACAAAGAATTATCCCTATTTCCAAATATCTTATTTTATTCATTTTTGATAAATTAAAGTGTTTATTATAATCAAACAAATTCAAATCTTTTAATTGCCGCGGAGTTGCAAAAGGTATCCCCCATCATCTGATTTGGTCTTCTTGTTAAAATGTTTAGTTCATAAAGATTATTTGTATAAATTGTCATCTTACCAATCTCAAAAGAATCTAATGCAAGACCATTCTCTATAATCACACAATCACAATAAGGAACACAAGCTATTCTTCCTCCACCAAATTGACAGATATTCTCTACTTTTATATATCTAGAATGTTTCTTTGCAAAATCTAAATCTTCATTAGATGTTATTTCCTGACTGTCAATAAAAGTTAATTCCACATTTTCCTCATTGCAAGGATAATAAATATCCGAATTGTCTTCTAAATTTGAAAATTCTTTAATATTATCAATAGACCATTTTGCCCATCTTGTATCTTCCCTTGTATCATCACATTTTTCAGAAGATTTTAGTTCTCCTTCTAAAAGCATTATTTTGTAAATAGGGCATATTCCCGCTCGTAATTCAATATGGACATTATAACCAGAACCACTTTTTGTGTAAGAATAATCTGTAATTTTTTCTCCTAACTCACAATTTTCTGTACAAATAAGTTTTGCTTGTATTTCCTCTTCAATCACTTCTTCTTGTGCAGTTTCTTCTTCGCATTCTGGTTCTTCAGTTATCTCTTCAGATAGTTCTTCTATTTCTTCTTTAAATTCTATTGTATCTAATGGGGGATTAGTTGGAATGTCTGCTTCCAAAGGAGTTTGAGTTTGCGTTGTAACCTCAATATTCTTCTCTTCACCTTCACTAACTATTTTTCCAGTCATTTCTGGTTTGTATAACTTATATGCTATTGCTCCACCAACTATTAAGATTAAAATAGAAACAACTAAGATAATACCAGTAACTACCCCCTCTGCTCTTTTATCTTTTTTTCTTAACATTGCCATAACAAAGATTATCCTTCTTTATTTATAAACATTACGCTGATTATCACTCTATATTATATTCTGAAAATTACGCTATAATTCTATGAAAGAGGATGAAATAAAGATATTCTTTGCTAGAAGTAAACTGAGATTTGAAGTATTAAAAGCACTTAATGAAAGACCTCAAATAGCTTCATTCTTAGCTCAAAGAATGAAGAAGCATAGAGAGGTAATAAGTAGAATATTCTTAGATTTACAAGATATGAAATTAGCTAATTGCACAAATCCAAAAGACCCAAGTTTTAGATATTACAAGATTACTAAGAAAGGGAAGAATGTTTTAGAGAATTGAAGTAGATTTATTAAAGGTAAAAAACGGTAGTTTTTTATACTATAATTACTTAAGTATACTTAAGTAATTAATATGGCAAAAAGAGGTCCAAAACCGAAATATGAAGAAATACCTTCCTTGAAGGTAAAAAATATTGTGGTTGAAAAGAACAAACAAATTAATATAACTGATAAAAAAGTTCATGCAATTCTTCAGACAAAAGTAAGAACCATGGCAAATTCTTCTGGGGGATACATTACTGTTTCCCAAGATTATGGAGGTCATAAAGCGTATGTGATAATAATGGAGGCAAAAATAAAGTGAATTTTTTAACTCTCTCTTATTTGCAAATGCCAAAGGCACAATTATTGTGCTTAATAAATCTGGATTTTGAAGAATTATTTAGAATAGAAAGAAAAATACGAAAAGAATGGATAGAAAAGGAAAAATGTGGTTGTGTGAATGATGAAAGGATTGGGAGAAGTAAAGTTGTGTTGATGTGTCAACATATAGATTTAGAAATAAAGAATAAAACAAAAAAAATAAGAAAAAAAATAAAGGAAAAAAGCAATATTTTGCTCCTTAGGAATTTATCAAGTTTTCCAAGAGTTAATAAGATTTTTGATAGGAGGTAATTCTAAAACTCTTTTCCTTTCTTTTTCATCAGACTTTATCATCTTAAACTTAAATGATAAGACTTCCAAGGTATGGTGTGCTAAAACAGTATTTATTCCACAATTTTTAAAGAGCTCCCACACATCTATTTTAGAGTCCAAACATATACAATCTTTTGGATGTTCTTGTTCATATCCACTAGCTTCATTATTTATCCAAATTGTACGTTTCAATTTTTTTGTTAATGTGGAAGGATTTCCCCTTCTATCTATATTCTTTAAAATATATCCTGGAATCCCAGCATCTATAGTGCTAACACTTTTAAATTTACTACAAATTAAAGCAGTAGGTATGAGTGTTGGTTTTCCAAATGAAGTTGAATCAACTGGGACAAACGCCATATGAAATTTCTCAGGAAATATTGTAGCTTTTGTTATTAACAAATCGAGATTCTCATTTTTCTTAGATACTTTATAAAGAAAACAAATTTCCTTTAATCTTGGGGCATAAGTGTCTATTAATCTGGATAGGGATTCCTCATTCATATCTATTGGTAGGACTAAAACAATTTCCCCTTTATCACCCATCTTGTCCATATAGTCCTTTACTGCTCCAAAAGTCTCATCTTTACCTACAAACAAATATGTTTTGGGCAATCTTGCTTCTTCCTGTATCTTCACAAAAGAATCTCTTAGACCATCGTAGTCTAGAAAGCCATGTGGTAATCCTATTAAGTACCTACAATTAAGACCCCCGTGTAACTTTATCTTATCCTTAAGCCATTTAACTTGTCTGTTACCAAATTTTGGTTCCTTAAGAAACCTCATAAATCCCACGATAGCATCCTTTTTTGATTTGCCATCTTTTTGAATATATGAAAATGAAGGCATAGTCAAGTCAATAGAATCTGGATTAAAGTTTTTATTTTTAATACCAAACTTTCCTAGCTGTTGAAGATTTCCATACTGAGTTTGTGTTAAACTAATTGGTTCTATCATGTTTTTGTTATTAATGTCTATTTTACTCCCGACGAATTTAATTATCCAAAACACCTTTCAAGAATATGATTTTAGTAATCACGTCTTTTTGAGTGTCTTTTCTCTCTTGCTTAAGAGTATCTTTTACAATAATTTAAACTTTTTAAGCGTTTTGGTATAGAGTATAGAAGAGTATTGGTGGGTGAACAGAATTAGTCACTCTTAAGCAAAAAATGACTAAGTTTCTTCACTCAATTAAATCACAGGAGGGTTTATGAATATAAACTCCTTTCTTTGCTCACCCACAATATATATAGAGAGAAACACTATTTAAATATTCCCAAAAATGAACTTTATTCAAAATAAAGACTACAACAAATAATTTAAAGAAAAGGAACATTGTTTCTTTATGGAAGATAGGATAGATTTACCACAAAATACTGGAAGCGAGGTTCAAACTTTTATTGAAAATACTTTAAACCAAGTAAAGAAGGGAACAGAAAACTCTGGTTTCAAAATAGCTGAAACAGTTGACTTTGATTTGGAGGTAACTGAGAGAAAAGAAAAAGGGGTAGGCGTTGGCTTTAAGCAATTCATTAAGATTGGAGGAAAGAAAGAGGGAGAAACTAGTCAGAGAGTTAGATTTTCTGTAAAGCCAAAAGTTAAGATTGGAATTTATTGAGTTGACTTTATGTTCAAAATTTTAAAAATAGCTCTATTTTCATGACTTCTCGTTCAAAAAATAGCCAAGCTTTTTAAATCTAAGACTTTATGTGCAAAGCCTCATGAGTAAAATTACAAAATTTACAATAAAATCTATTTTTTGTTCCCACTAATTTATTTTTCCCACAAATTTGACATTTAGGTAGTTTTTTGCGTTTAGGAGTATCTTTCTTCATCTTTTCCATTTTCTCTTAAATTTGAAGCTGAAACGAGCAAATTTCCCTATTTCTTAATACGATACAACTAATAATTCTTCAATGTAATCAAATATATCTTCAACACCATCCCAAATTTGACCTTCTTTGAATTTGAAAACTCTTGGTTTTAATGATTTTAAATTTCCTAATTTCATGTTGCTATTACAAACTCCCTTATTTCTTGCCATACTCTTCCACAAATCTTACATTTAATTTTATCTGTCCCATCTTTTGTTAAAGCTATATCTACAAATTCAAATTCTCCTTCTTTAGTACAATTATGTCTTGTTCTTTCATCCATTTTATCTTTTCTGTACTCTTATGAGTTCAGTTTATTCCTCCTATTTGTTATTGTTAAATCTTGTGAAGGAATTTCCCTTATAGTAACTCCATTTTCACAATATCCATAAGAGTCATCTAATCCAATGTTATAAATTAATTTGTCTATTTTTGAGTTTAATTCATTCAAAAAGCCAAAACCACATCCAGCATCCCCTTCATGATAAAATGGAGGAACTGGATTACTATGAAGAAAAAATAAAAAAGTTCCCCCAAAATAACCAATTAGAAATATTATAATAATTCCAAAATAGATGGTTCTATTGTTTTTTACTCTAAATTCTTTTTTTAGTTCATTTATCATTTTATCTTTTCTGTACCTCACTAGGTTCGTTTTTGTCCTCTAAATTTACTCTTTTGATACAAGTAATAACTTCTCCACCAGATTGAAACATTACTTCACACTCTTTTCCTTTCAACCAATCCCTGTTCAAACAACTTATTTAAATTACAGCTCATAGAACCTTTTCCATTACCATTTAATTTAGCAATTTCTTTTACAAGCATCCATTTTCTTGCTTTTTTTAATATTTTCAATACTTCAGCTTGTCCCATTTTCCATTTTATGTCCTTCAATCAAATTGATATAATAAAACAATTTATCTATGTGCCATGGATTAGGGCTTACCATTTTTATTTTCCTCATTTAATTTAACTGAAGTATTACACTTAGGACAAGAAATATATTGGGGATATTTTTTTAATAACTCAATTTTATCCCCAGTATAGTCCCATTCTTTTCCACACCTTTTACATTTAACTTTCATTTTTGGTTACTTAAACATCCTGAACAAGTCCAGGTCATTACCATAGTTTCACCTTCACACAATTGATTCTCTGGACAATTTGGATTAATTTTTGGTGTAATCCCTTCTTGGTATTCTTCTTTGGTTAAAAATTTATAATTATTCTCCTTCGCATATTCTTCAATACTTCCACAGAATCTTACTACTTCACTATCTCCATAAACTTTTTCATACAAAGTCCCTTCTGTGTTAGAAAAATAATATGTGTTATGGTCTCCTGTAGATTGCATTAATTTTATTTTAGTGTGGAAGAAGTATGGGTTTCCTAAATAAATAAGGACTAATCCACAAACTATTCCTATAATCATCATTATTATGGTTAATTTTTCCATTTTTATATGTAATCAAGTAAGCAACCAAGTATAT
>Ga0180007_10003614_pt1 | contig 17073 bp, 11 predicted proteins | sample MM_PC_MetaG_FD_121122 | JGI IMG/M metagenome (GOLD analysis project Ga0180007, IMG submission 121122) | Groundwater microbial communities from the Aspo Hard Rock Laboratory (HRL) deep subsurface site, Sweden - MM_PC_MetaG | ecosystem: Environmental > Aquatic > Deep subsurface > Groundwater... | reverse complement strand
GTGTAAAACGCCGGAAAGTGGTCGGTATCCAGGCCGATCACCGGAACGCCTTGGGTTTCCAGATATTCCAGTGTCAGTCCCAGATCCAGTATCGATTTGGCACCGGCGCAGACCACCGCCACCGGAGTGCGGGAGAGTTCCTGCAGATCGGCACTGATGTCCATCGTCTGCTGGGCCTGGCGATGCACACCGCCAATACCACCGGTAACAAAAACCTTTATGCCCGCCCGGTCGGCCAGCAGCATGGTGCCGGCCACAGTGGTGGCACCGTGCCGACCAGTAGCTATAACCACACCGATATCGCGCCGGCTCACTTTAACCACATCCCGGGCCTGGGCCAGCTCTTCCAGCTGACTGTCGGTTAAACCAATGGTCGGCCGCCCGTTCAGGATGGCTATGGTTGCCGGAACAGCACCGTGCTCGCGGATAATGGCCTCGGTCTTGCGAGCCATTTCAAGGTTTTCCGGCCAGGGCAGCCCGTGGGTAATTATCGTAGATTCAAGTGCCACAACGGCCAAACGATGCTGAAGGGCCTCTGCCACCTCGGGATGAATATCAAGCGTCAAGTTCATGTATCTGTACTTCCTTTCTATTGGATTGTATTGCTTCAAGGGTCATTTCTTCATGTATGGTAGCTCCGGAGCCGGAGTTAAAATCGGCTGCAGACATAGCCAGACTCATGCACTCGCGGAAGGAAAGCCCTTGCCAGGTTCCGGCTGCCCAAGCGCCCAGAAAGGCGTCGCCGCAGCCGGTAGTGCTTACCAGCGGGGGGCGCCCGGTTGCTCCACGGGGTCTGACCCTCAACAGAAAGGCTTCCTTACCATCAGAAGCCACAACCCCTTCTGCCCCAAGCGACAGGGCTACAGCCGACACCCCTTTGCGCTGCAGTGCCCTAATGGCTTCATAGGCACTGTGATAGTCATTTACAGCAACTCCGCTCAAGATCTCGGCCTCGGCTTTATTTGGCTTCAATCCATACAGACGAGGTAAAATCGGCTGCAGGCGCGGTGCTTTGGCCAGCGAAACCGGATCGGCAAACAAACGCGCCTGGCCGGTATCAGCGACTGCCATCAAACTCTTTTCGCTGATGTTGGCGTCTACGATTGCTAGAGCCGCATTACGAATGCGCTTGCTGTGCCGCTGAATATAGGCCGGGTCTATCCGGCTTGTCAGCTGCATATCATTCACGCCCAGGCGCATATCTCCGTCCGGACCTAGCACCTCCAGATACACCGAAGTAGGCAAGTCCCGGTCCAGCTGTATCAGCGAGGTATCTATGCCCAAATCGCGGCATGAATCCAGCACCGCCTGGCCGTGGGCGTCTTCACCCAGAGCCGAGTACAAGCTAACCGGAATATCCAGGCGGGCCAGTACTTCGGCAATGTTGCGGCCTACGCCGCCGGCAGACAGTTTTATCTGCCCGATATTCGATTCGCGTTCGAGCAGCTGTATACAGCGGCCGCTGATATCCATATTAGCCGCGCCGATCACGGCAACTGCCTGTATGGAATCGACGATGTAGCCTTTGCCGAGGATGATACCCTTGCGCATGAGGTTGGCAATGTGGACGGATACCGAGCTACGCTCTATGCCAAGGCGCTGGGCCAGGTCTTTCTGGCTGATTTGCGGATTTTCCTTGATCAGCCTCAGTACTGCTTCTTCCCGGTTAGTCATATGCTTAGCATATAAGCTTATGCTTAGCTTGTAAAGTACTTTTCAACGGCTTATAGCTTGTCACTATTGACTATTGCAATTCAGCTACTAGACTTGAGTAGTAAGCACGGCTGCCAGTGCGTATGCAAGCGGGAGACTATTCATGAGTTCGGTATCGAGTCAGGCCAACGACAACCAGATTACCCGCATGTCAGTCCTGGTAGAAATAAGCCGGGTCCTCTCTGAACGCAGCACACTGGAACAACTCCTGCAAACTGTATATACCCAGGTCAGCCGTATTTTTGATACCACCAATTTCTACATTGCCACCTATAATCCGCAGCGTTTCGAATGGTACAGCGCCTTCAAAATCGAAAATGGAGTACGCCAAGCCTTTATCGCCCATCCTAAAGCAGTAGGACTCACCGGCTACATTCTGCAAAACCGCCATGCCCTGAATTTTCCTTCACTAGAAATCAAAAACCAGTTTTTCAAGGAAAAAGGCTTCGTCTCCCTTGGGCCAACAGCCAAATCCTGGATGGGTGTTCCCCTGATCGCCGGTGACAATATCGAAGGGGTGATGGCCATACAGAGCTATGATCAAGAAGGTTTGTATAATGACGAAGACCTGGCCCTGTTTTCAACAATAGGCACTCATGTAGCTATCGCCATCCAGAACTCCCGCCTGCTGGCTGATGCCGAAAACCGCGCTGAGCGCATGTCTATCCTTAACGAAATAAGCCGTGTGCTGTCCGAAAAGCGCGATATCAATATGCTGTTCAAATCTATTCACAGCCAGGTCAGCCGGGTTTTCGATACCACCAATTTTTATGTTGCCACCTGGCACGAGGGCTCACCCCAGTGGGAATGGACCTATCACATCGAAAGCAACCAGCAACTTGAGCCTGTACTATTCGACCTGAATACCGGCATAACCGGCTACATCATCAAATTCCGCAAAAGTCTACTATTTCATAATCGCTATGAAATTTTCAATTTCTTGAATGAGCACAACTGGACGCTGGTCGGTGTTGCAGCAGAATCCTGGATGGCCGTGCCCCTGATTGCCGGCGATGTGGTTGTAGGAGTAATGGCCATTCAGGATTATCAAACCGTAGACCTGTACGATGAGCAGGATCTCAATTTATTCAGTACCATTGGCACCCAGGTAGCTATCGCCATGCAGAATGTCTGGCTTTTCGAGGCCGAGCGGCAAAAAGCCGAAGAACTGGCCATGTTGTCGGCCATCGGACGCGAGCTTACAGGAACCCTGGATTATGATGCCGTACTGCAGCGCATTGTCCGCAATGCCAGAAAACGGCTTACCCATAATACGGTCGCCCTCTTCCTGCGCGATGAACAGGATCCTGACACCTTTCAGGTAATGGCGATGGATGGCGAAATGCAAGAGGCTCTGCTGGAAGTACGAATCAGAAGTGGTGAAGGCATAATAGGGGCTGCAGCCGAGGACGGAAACAGTCTGGTAGTAAATAATACAATAGCCGATCCCCGGGCCATTCAGATCCAGGGCACTGAAGATGGTATCGAAAACGAGAAGTTGCTGGCAGTGCCATTTAAACTGGCCGGACAGGTAATCGGGGTTATGGCTGCCTGGCGCGATTCGGATGAGCCCTGTTTCCAGGAAGCCGACCTAAAATTTATGGAAGGCCTGGCCCGCGAGGCTGCCGTCGCACTGCATAATGCCAAACTGTTCCGTGAGGCTCAAGCCGCCAAAGCGGAAGCCGAAGATGCCAACATCGCCAAATCGCGCTTTCTCGCCAACACCTCCCATGAATTACGTACGCCGCTCAATGCCATCATCAATTTTTCCTGGCTGCTTATACAGGAACAGAAAAATCTGGATGAAGACCAGTTGAGCCTGCTAAAGCGTATTGAAAATTCCGGCCGCAGTCTGCTCAGCCTGATCAATGATATTCTGGATATTGCCAAAATTGAGGCGGGCCACATGGAAGTAAAACTGGAAGCCTGCCTGCTGCCCCTTTTGGTTCAGGATATACAGCCTATGTTCAGCACCTTGCTCAGCGACAAACCGGTCGACTTCATTCTGGAAGTACCGGATACTCTACCATGGCTGCTAGCCGATAGTTTCAAGCTACGGCAGATATTGATTAATCTGCTCTCCAATGCGGTAAAATTCACTAACGCAGGATCGATACGGCTAAAGGCCTCAACTGCTGGCGACAAGGTTCTTATCGAAGTAATAGATACCGGAATAGGCATGCCTCCAGAGCTGGTGCAAAAAGCTTTTGCAGAGTTCGTACAGCTTGACAATAGCGCCAGCCGTGAACACAGCGGTACGGGCCTTGGCCTGGCCATAACCTGCCGACTGGTAGAACTCATGAGCGGGAAACTGGAAGCAGACAGCAGCCCGGGCAAGGGATCCCGATTCTATTTTACCCTACCGGCCGCCCCTGCTCCGGTATAGCAGCATCTCAGTAACAAGTACGGTTTTTGCCTTCGGCTTTAGCCCGATACAGGGCTTCATCCGCTTTCTGTATAAAACCTTCTATCGTCTGATCATCGGCAGGCACTGTAGCCACCGCACCCAGACTGATTGTTACTACCGGCAGCGTAACGGATGCCTTGTGCTCAAGCTGCATTTTTTCCACGGCCTGGCGCACCTGCTCGGCAATGCGCAAAGTTGTTTCCAGGGTTGCATCCGGCAGCAGGCAGATGAATTCCTCACCACCCCAACGGGCTACCAGATCATGAGCCCGCCGTATATTGGCCTTTAAAGCCTGGGAAACAGCTTTCAAACAATCGTCTCCAGCCAGATGCCCGTATCTATCATTATAATTCTTAAAGAAATCTATATCGATCAGTATCAGACCAAGAGCCTGCTGGTGGCGCAGAGCTCGATGCCATTCCGAGTACATTGCCTCATCAAAACGCCGCCGGTTAGCCAGCCCTGTAAGTCCATCAAGCATGGATTGACTACGCAAAATGTCACGCAGGCGTTTCAATTCAAGCTGGTTGCGAATTCTGGCACGCACAATGGCTGGCTTGATCGGCTTTAGAATATAGTCGATAGCACCTAGTTCCAGCCCGTATTCTTCATCTTGCTCCTGATCCATTGCGGTAATAAAGACAATGGGTATCTCTCTGGTTAAGGCACCCTCTTTAAGATAACGGCAGATCTGATAACCGTCCAATTCCGGCATCATCACATCCAGCAGAATTATGTCCGGCTGTGGCTCAGTTTCGGCAATACGAATTGCCTCCTGCCCGTTCAATGCAATTTTTACATTGAATTCATTTGCAAAAAGCTTTGCCAGAATACGCACATTGTCCTGTGAGTCATCAACTATTAAAATTGTCTGCTTTAAAGTATCGAACATTACGATAATTATCGGCGTATAAGCGCTTATTGTAAAGTAGAGAGTATTTTCTTGCTGAGTACATAATCAAGATTCTGCAAGGCAAGCAGTAATCGCGCATATTGCTCATTCGGATCAGGAAAATCCTTGATGGCAAGCTCAAATTCTCGCAGCAATTCTTCATCAACCAGAAAATCATTTTCTATCGTATCACGGATTCTTGTTAAAACTGACCCTAAAGAAGGTATCGCAACATCAGTATCGGGCTTACTGCCAGCTGAGGCTTCCTGCTGCCACGATTTTTTAAGATACTCTGCAGTCTGCAGCTGAACCTCTCCGCATGCACGTACCAGTTCAGCAATATCAAGTTTCGAAACCTCCCCGGCCAAGGCTTTCTGCTCAGTCCTGCCCAGCACTCGAAACAAATGATTGGCTCCGGCATTTCCAGCTGCACCTTTTAAGCGATGCAAAGAAAAGGTCAGCTCTTTACCGGAGGCCCCATTGTCTACCGCACTCATCTGGCTGATAAAGCTCAACAATAGTTCATTAAAGGCTGAAAGCACTCTAGTATATATGCTATGGTCACCACCTACCCGATGCAAACCATCTAAAAAATCAATCTTGTCGAGCTCTTCGGCTGGTTCTGCTGCTGCATTATGATTAGACCCAGCGCTGTCTTCTTTACCAGTATTTCCAGCAAATACCTCAGGATCACTTTTTACCCAATAATGCACCTGTCGCTGGATTTCTGCTGTTTTTACCGGCATTCCTAGAAAATCATTTATACCGGCGGACAACCAGCGTTCACGCAGCTCGGCAGACTCACGGTTTAACAAGGCGATAATCGGAATACTGCTTCTTCTGTCGGGTAAAGCACGGACACGGCTACACGTTTCCAGTCCATCTATTCCGGTCAATTGCAAGTGCAGCAAAATCATGTCATACTCTCTCTCATCAAGCCGCTCAAGCACTTTTTCGCCACTCTCTGCAAAATCCACATCTAATCCGGCAGATGTACAGGCCAGTTTCGTTACGATCTGGTTTATGCGGTTATCTTCAGCTACAAGCAAGCGGATGCCAGTAGCACCTGGTATGGCTCCAGACTTTGCTTCCTGGTAGCTTCCTTCTGACCCGTCGTCTATCGCTGCTGCTAATTCCTCGGCAGAAACAATTTTCATGGGCAGTTCGAGGTAAAAAGTTGTTCCAAGACCAGGCTGGCTGGCCAGATATATTGTTCCTTTCAGTAAATCTACTGCTTTTTTGGTCAAGGCCATGCCCATACCCAAACCGCCATATTTCCGGGTAGAACTGGAATCTTCCTGCATGAACGGCGAAAAAAGCTGGGCTTGCATTTCTGGCTCAATACCCTTGCCGGTATCGCGGATCGAGATGCACAAATTCATCTGGCCAGAAGCGACGACCTTCGCAGCATGTACTTCAATCCGAATAAAACCGCTTTCTGTGAACTTCACCGCATTTCCCAGCAAATTGTTGATAATCTGCTTTAGCTGAAACATGTCACCTTTCAAGTGCAATGGTGTGCCATCTTCATATTCAATATACAAAGGCAGGTTCTTCAGCTGCAGCTGCTGGCTGAACAGGGAGATACACTGTTGCAGCACCTTTTTTAAATCAAAAGACTGTTCAGAAACAGTCTCCAGGCCGCTTTCCAGACGTGAATAATTAATAATTGCACTTATGGTCTCCAGCAGTGCATCTCCAGCCGATCGTATCTTCTTTAAGTAATCAAGTTGCTGTTGCTCTTTGGTATTTCCCATTGCCAACAAGGACAGACCATTTATGGCATTCAAGGGGGTACGTATCTCGTGAGACATGTTGGCTAAAAATCGGCTTTTGGCCATATTTGCGTCTTCGGCCTTTTTTTTGGCCGCAACAGCATCGGCTTTTTCGAGCAATACAAGTTTCTGTGCTTCAAGGTTTGCCAGCCAGGCCCGATTAAACGCATCTGCCAGCACAGTTAATTCTGAATCGGGAATATTGATCACTTCTTGTTCACCCCGCAGCGTTTTGGTCATCTGCTCGGACAGGCCATAAATAGGCCGCAGAATACTCTGCGAAAGCAGGAGGCCAAGCACGCCAAATAGCAACACACAGGCTATCATGATCAACAATGTAATCAAAAAAACCGACAACAGACGCTGACGTAAGGCTCCAAGAGGAGTCACTGCGGCAATATACGATCTACCGTCGGCCATACTGCGTCCATAAAGAAAATTCTCACCAAGGGTCTCCATTGCCACAGAGCCAAGCGCTGGAAACCAGTGGTCACGCTTCAAACCGAAGTCCAGCAAAGAATATGGCCGAGCCGAAACATCACTAGGCTCATCATTAAATATTTTCAGATATACCACACCGGAAGCATCATACACAATCAGGTTGCCGCTATACGGAACATGAACCGATTTCAGTTCTTCCTCAAACCAGGATGGATCCAGGCGGTGTATTGCGTAATAGGCGTCGTGCTGTTTGTCCGCCGGAATGTACATAACTATCTGCAGCTGCAGTTTTAGTTCCAGCGGATTGAAACTAATATCCAGCCATGGCTCAGTCTGCCCGACGGCTTTACCAAACAACGGTTTGCCTGCCCAGCTGTAGCCGGTCAATATCTGCTGCTTGGCAAAAATTACTGTGCCCTGTGCATCAAGAATAACTGTATCAAGATAGCGGACATCACGATCCAGTATGTTCTGCAAATGCATAATACCGGCTAGCCCGAACTCCGCATGCAACATATACAGCCGTTCAGCTTCTCGGTCAAAAAAGCGCTTGAGCTGCTTCTCGTACATGTCTACCAGCTGGATGGTTGAATCCTGCATCTGTTCAGTAATGATGCGGCTAAAAAAAACCTGGGCTATACCGGCTACCAGGATTATCGTAAAAATGCCGCCGCCAAGAAAAAAGGCCAACACGCGAAGATGCAGACGTAGAAAAATCGCCCGGGATTTTATATTGCCCTGCTTATTTTCAGTCATAACCGTCAACCTTTTCGAAACGCCCATTCTTAATTTGCACTACTGTAAAAGTATTTCTTTTGATAAGTCGGTTTTCATCAAAAGAAATCCAGGTAAATAAGCGACTTTGGTCGTATTCCAAAAGTTTGCGGTATAAATCATATCTGGTTTGGCTGGATTCGGCTAGTTCGCACAGCAGATCCATACCGTCATATATCCACAGACCAAGCGGATCCAGACTGTGCGTGCCCATGGCAACCCGGTATCGTTCGGCATATCTGTTCAGCACACTATTCGAGCCATCCTGCAAACCAAGCAAGGCCCTCTGAACGGCACTGTATAATTCATCATAGAGTCCGGTCAAATCTGCTAATCCATCCGGCGGAATTGAAACCGGTGAAACTATCAAAGGTTTCCCTATTGGATACAATCTGATTTGCTGTAGAATATGCTCGATCTGGTTCGATGTTACAAAAATCAACATTGCATCAAAATCTGCGCTCCTTTGCAAGTCTTGTAAATATGGACGAAAGTCACTGGTCTCACGTTCAAAGTAACGTAGTGCGGAAATTTGAACGTTAGCTTTATCCAGTTCGCTGTTCAGAGCCTGCCAGCGGCCGTTTACTGTCGCATTAGTACTGGCAATTACCGCCACTTTCCGTATATTCAGCGGCCCCTGTATCAAACCCATCAGGCTGTCGGTTTCCTGCTGCAAACCTGCGCGGTAAGAAAAACTCCAGCTATTCTCCCGGAAAATATCATCATCGGTGGCAAAAAATGACACATGTGGAATACTGTGCCTGTAAGCCAATTGCGCCAGCAGTCTTGTGCTGCTGCTGCCGATATCACCAACCACAGCAATTACATCTTTGTTCGAGCGGATATAACTTTCAACTTCCACCATTGCATCCTCTTCGGAGCCGGTGTAGCTTATTACATGATGCCGCACATGCGGACTGGAACTGGCTTCCTCATGTGCATGGTCTTCCAAGGCCAAAGCGGATGCTATCAGCAAGCGTGAAGGATTCAAGGAACTTGTGATAGACTGGTCTTTAGTTACAATGAGTATGGTCGGTTGCGCATGGCTGGCTCCGCACGCTCCCAATAGCAGTGTAGAAAACAAGAGCAATATCCACAGAAGAATCAGGCCGGCGGGCTTGGTCAACATACTTATATTATAGAACATCTACGTTTTCATTACAAACAATTCCGCCTAAGACATTGCACTCATCCGGCATTCATGCTTAACTATGTCATGCTTAAACGATTCATTGCCTACTACAAACCACACAAATTCCTGTTTATCATGGACATGTCGGTCGCGGTTATCGCTTCCGCCTTGTCAATCACCATTCCGCGCATCACCCACCGTTTACTGGATATCTACATCCCGGCGGCAAACCTTAACGCAATTGCCATTACTTTGCTCTTGATTCTGGCGATCTATACCGTAAGTGCGGTTTTCACCTACATCCGCATCAAGTGGGGACACATCATGGGCGTGCGCATGGAAGCAAACATGCGCGGCGATTTCTTCCGACACCTGCAAAAATTATCATTCCGCTATTATGACAACATCAAAACCGGTCACCTGATGTCGCGCATAACCGGCGACCTGGAAAACATAGCAGAAATTGCCCACCACGCTCCCGAGGATTTACTGATCTCGGTATGCATGATACTCGGTTCGTATGCGTTCATGTTCAGCCTTAATCCGGCCCTCGCGCTCATTTCTTTAATCCCGCTGCCGTTTATTCTGATTTGGGGAATCATACAGGGCCGGCATCTGAAAAGCCGCTTTCGCAAGGTGCGGGCACGTATAGCCGATATAAACGCAGTGGTGGAGAATACCGTACAAGGTATCCGCGAAGTACAATCGTATGCCAACGAACCTCTGGAAATAAGCCGCTTCGACGACACCAACAGCAAATTTCGCAGCGCCAAGGAAGATGCCTACGACCGGATGGCCCGCTTCCATTCAGTTATCAATTATTTACGTGAACTCTACTATTTTGTTGTCATCGTCGGCGGAGCGCTGCTTATCCTGAAAGGCAGCCTTAAGCCGGTGGACCTGATAGCCTTTCTGCTGTATGTCTCAATCATCCTGCCGCCACTGGACCGCCTGATCAATTTTGTTGAGCAATATTCGCAAGGGGCAGCCGCCTTTGAACGCTTCATCGAGATTATGGATGAAGAACCGGATATCCAGGATTGCCCCGAGGCAATTACTCCCAAAGACGCAAGCGGCCGCATCGAGCTAGACCATGTCTCCTTCACCTACGAAAAAGACAAGGATATTGTACTGGCCGATATTTCCCTGACTATCGAGCCCGGGCAGAAGATCGCCTTGGTCGGTGAATCCGGAGCCGGAAAATCTACACTGGTATCACTACTGCCGCGTTTTTACGAGCCGCAAAAAGGCGAGGTGCGCATCGATGGCCATCCGGTAGCAAAACTGAGCAGCCGCTGGTTACGAGAGAATATCGGTCTGGTACAGCAAAATGCCTTCCTCTTCGATACCACCCTGCGGGACAACATCTCCTATGGCAAGCCGGACGCAGACGAAGACGCAATCCGCAAGGCCGCGGCGTTAGCGCACATCCTGTCCTTTATTGACAGTCTGCCCGATGGCCTCGATACTTTGGTCGGCGAGCGTGGAGTAAAACTCTCTGGAGGGCAAAAGCAGCGAATTGCCATAGCCAGAATATTCCTGAAGAATCCGCCTATCGTTGTTTTCGACGAAGCTACTTCGGCGCTGGATTCCGAAACCGATGCTCTGATACAAGAATCGATGCGAAACTTATGCGCTGGACGGACCTCGGTGATAATCGCCCACCGTTTGTCGACAGTCAGAGAGGCCGACCGCCTATATGCCATGAAAAACGGTCGAATTGTAGAATCGGGTTCTCACGAAGAACTGCTGGCTAAAGGTGGATACTACCGGGATCTCTACGAACGAAACTTGCTCTGATCCGGAGGATACATGCACAAGAATACGCAGCAATGCTCAGATATTCGCATAGCGGCCATAGCCAGAAAGGGTGGCTGGGGCGTCTTTCTTGGTCTCATCGGCCCGGCTGCCGACCGCCTGCTGGGGATACGCCGCCTACGGCTGCTGTATGAACGACACAATTTCAAAGGCTGCAGCGGCCATGACTTCCTGAGCCTTTTTATCAAAGTCAATAAAATACGCTATATAGTTGATGCAAACGAGCTGGAAAACATACCCAAAACCGGCCAAGTTGTAATGGTGGGCAATCATCCGCTTGGCGGATTAGAAGGCATTCTGCTTGCGCATATTCTGCAACAGGCACGTCCAGACTACAAAATCCTGGTTAATATCATGCTGTACTTCATCAAGGAGCTGCAGGAATTCTTTATCTTTACCAACCCAATGACGCCTGGGCACAAAAGCAATTCGCTGGCTGTGGGTAAATGCCGCAGCTGGCTGCGCGCCGGTCATGCGCTGCTGGTTTTTCCGGCCGGACGAGTTGGCCTATACCGTGAAGAAAAAGGCTATATTACCGATGAAGCCTGGGATCAATCTGGCCTTACTCTGGCAATTATCAGCAAAGCTCCGATTGTACCAATTTTTGTAGGCGGAAGCTGCAGTGCACAGTTCAGCTGGATGTGCCGAATTTTTTACCCGATGAAGCTGCTCTGGCTGGTGCGCGAATTCATTACCAGTTTCCGGAAAGAAATCCGGATTATTGTCGGCAGACCAATTCCTCTGGAATCACTGGAAAGCATGAGCCGGATCAAAGCTAATGCCTGGTTGCGGATGCGAACCTACCTGCTGGCTCCACTGACCCAACCCGAGGAAATATCTACTGGCAAAATTGATTCAAGCGCAACTACCGTACGGCACAGCCAAATCCAAAAAGGCGAACAAGCCATTATTCTAGACACAGAATATGGCATAAAAGCGAAAGCGTTGATTGCTGCCAGTCTGCTGCCGGATCAATTTACCAGATCAAAACGCTTTGTCGGGCAGCAGTATTACAACCAGCCGGGCTTGCTACATCGCGAGGTACAGGATTACCTCAGACACTACAGCCTTACAGCTGAAGAATTAAACAATATTCTGCCCGCACTGGACAGCTCGGCTCCGACGCTCCCGGATTCTCTGCACCGGGTTTTAAAAGCAGCTAAGCCCTGCCTACGCGCCTGGTATGAAGAATCAGGCAAGCTTACTCTGGTGTTTCCAGCCTAACGAAACAGATAAAAAGCCAGAATGGAAAGGTAGCCGAATGCTACGATAACATGACAGAGCACACATACAAACAGGCTGCCGGTTTTTTCGCGCAAATAGCCCCAGAGCAGGCCTGAGCCGATAATACCAATCATAAACAGCAAGGTTGTAAGCACATTAGGTACTAAGCGCCAGATAACAAAGATATGCTGGGCACCGAACACTAGTGCCGGAAACAACACCGCCAGTACCCGCCGTTTTTCATCATGCAAAATTTCATGAATAAGACCGCGCCAGAATAATTCTTCCGTAGCACCATTGAGCAGCAAGGCGAACAAAAATAAAAAGGACGTCCAGGATCGATGAATTCCCCATTGGGCCACCACTGGAAGAGCTGCACCATCCTTTAAAAAATAATCACCCACCAGAATAAAAGCCAGGTACATGACCATGGCCATACTCGTGCCCAAGATCAAGGCAAAACGGACTTGCCTCGGTGATTCGGGCAGTAATTTAAGATACGCCGGAATCTGCCGAAGGGGCAGCTTCCTAAGCAGCCGGATGTACCAAAAGGGCAGGAACAGGCCGGCAAGCAGTGTATACAGGAAAAATGAAAGTACCAGACTGTTAAACAAGGCCAGGCTGACAAATTGGCCCAAAGACGCCAATGCCATCAGTGCAGCTGCGATCAGATAATTTTTCATGCTAGTCATTTAAAAAGTACCACTGTCGGAGCTTCCAATACGGCCCGTTCCACCTCATGCTGCCAATACTGATGCTCGGTTTTCTCCAGTTCACCTGCCGCAGTCTGCGCTATAAATCGGCGGTAGACCGCATGCGTATCTGTATGAAACTGGATAACCCGGCCAAGTTTGCCTCCCAGATCTTCCGATATCACAGGAATGCCTTCAGTATGCAAAAACTCGCGGATAAAGCGGATGTTTACCTCGCCGACACAGAAAAAATTATCATTTCCCCCGGTGTTAACAATAGTACTGCCGCCGAAAATCTTGGCCCTCAAGCGCTGCCGCTGCGCGCCTTTCTTCAACATGTCATTGATCAGCAACTCCATAGCATGAATCCCGTAGCGCCCGGCATCGGTCACGTTTACCTCCAGCGCTTTGGAATATCGCTTGTTGGCGAGCAAAAAATGATTCATGCCGGAAACTCCGGCAGCATCGTCATAGAGACAGGCGGCGACACAGGACCCCAGTAAAGTCTGAAGAACCCTGGTATCACTGGCCACAAAATGATCGCCGGGCTTAATAATGATTCGCTGACTTACAGGTGGTGGGGTGTATTTCATAATGTACCTGTATATATTCTACTGTACTTTATGCCGGAAAGCAAAGGCGGGGCCGTAAGCTTCAGTTTGACACCGTATACTCAGTCGCGCTTAAACAGATCCCGGGTATATACTTTATCCTGAACATCCAGCAGTTCGTCTGCCAGGCGGTTGCTAACAATTACATCGGCCCGGTTCTTGAATTCCGCCAAATCGCGCAGGACAGGCGAATTGAAAAACCGCTCATCTTTCAGCGCCGGTTCATATATTACAACTTCGATACCCTTTGCCTTCAGGCGCTTCATAATGCCTTGAATTGAGGAGTAGCGGAAATTATCCGAATCGGTTTTCATGGTCAGGCGGTAAATACCGACACAGGAAGGATTTCGAGCCATAATCATGGCCGCAATGTGGTCTTTGCGGGTACGGTTGGCGTCGACAATAGCACCGATAAGGTTATTAGGAACATCATCATAATTTGCCCGCAGCTGCATGGTATCCTTGGGCAGACAATAGCCGCCATAACCAAAGGACGGATTATTATAGTAATCGCCGATTCTAGGATCCAGACATACACCCTGTATGATGCTCTGTGTATGCAATTTGCGGATTTCGGCATAGGTATCCAGTTCATTAAAAAAGGCTACCCGCATGGCCAGAAAGGTGTTGGAAAAAAGTTTTATTGCCTCTGCTTCGGTAGAGCCGGTCAATAGTACCGGCACATTTTTCTGTTTGGCAGCTTTGCGCAGCAGCCCGGCAAATCTTCGAGCCCGCTCTGAATCCTCACCGACTACAATACGCGATGGATACAGATTGTCGTACAGAGCCTTACCTTCGCGTAAAAACTCCGGAGAGAAAATGATATTGTCGGTCTCGAACATAGCACGCACTTTATTCGTATAGCCAACAGGTACCGTAGATTTTACCACAATAGTAGCAGCCGGATTAATGGACAAGACGTTGGCTATCACCGCTTCTACAGAACGGGTATTAAAGTAGTTTTTTTCAGGATCATAGTTGGTAGGCGTAGCTACAATTACAAAATCAGCATCAGAGAAAGCTTCGGCGGCCTCTGTGGTGGCATGGAGTTTCAAGTTTCCACTGGCCAGACAATCCTCGATCTCCTTGTCCACAATGGGACTCTTGCCTTCATTGATCATTTGCACCCGTTGGCGGTCAATATCAAGCGCAACCACTTCATTATGCTTGGCAAGCAGGAGCGAAATAGACAGACCTACATATCCTATACCGGCTACTGCGATCTTTGGTTTCTTTAGTGGGCTCATGATTCTACACAGGCCTGTATCTGGCTTTTAGGCGTATTTGCCAGCCATTGGTCGAGCACTATTGCATCAATCGGAATGATTCTGCTTGCAGGACTATAATTGATAAAGTTCTGTATACGGTTATGCAGGCGCTCTGTCCAGTCATCAGTTTTCAGCAGCATCCATGCAACTTCTTTTTTATATGGATATTTACCGGCCTCTACTTCAGCCAGAAAAGTCCGGAGTTGCCGTTCCAGCCTCCATAAGCGGCCATGCCGGCCATACCCACTCTGCTGCAGACGATCGGCATTCAAACGCTGCTCAAACTGCCCGCGCTGAGGTATGGCAAAAAGCGGCTTACCTAAAAACATACATTCACTTATAGTCTGATGACCAGCGCTGCTGATAACTGCCTTGCAGGAAACCAGCGCGCTTTCGTAATCCAGCGCGCTCCCGGAATCCGGATATACCCGATACGATATATTGCCAATAGCATCTAAAGCATCAAGCACAAGTTTTCGATATTCTTTTTTAACATATACAAGAATAAAATCATCACAGCTTTTCGGTTTCGCGACCAGTTGTGGCCGGATTATCGGTCCGACGTCACCATCATAAAAACTTACCAACTGCCGTTTGGTGTACGCCCCCATCATCAGCACAGCCACCAGTTTTGCCAATAGAGCGTCCAGCTGGATGGAAGAACTGCGTAGTACAACGCCAGGATGATTTATCTGCAATACCGGTATATTGAGAGCCTTGGCTGCCCAGGTAGAAAATGGCTCGAAATCGGAAATCAATACATCTACTGAATCACTCCGCAACTGATTGCGCAGAATAGCCAGCCGGCTGCGCAGACTTAGCAGAATCGGCAGATTTCGCTTTAGTGTACGAAAATATTTTATGCCTTCGCCAACCTTGGCAAACTGCAGCGACGGAATAGTACGTATCTGTAGCGTTTCAGGTGTTTTACCATCCAGCTTTTCGAGCAGAAAAGCCTGTATACTGGCCGGTGCGTATAACACCAGCCGGTAGGAATACTGCAGACTCTGAACCAGACTGACCATACGCGAAGCATGCCCGAAACCTTCGCCGTTGGCGGCTAAAGCTATAGTTTTCATACTGCGAAGATAGAGCCAGTATGTTAAAATGCCGTTCAGGCTGCATTTTTTTCTTGTTTATTCAATCCGAGCAAACAGAAACCGTGCTACTTTGAGCTCAAGTTAAACACACCGTCCCAATTATCCGCCGGAGCTTTTGCGATAAAACCTTGGCAGCGTTTGTAATATACCTTGCTGGGCGGATCGGTCTGGTCGACTTTAAGAGCACGGATAAAACTGACCCTGGCTTCTGCCCAGCGCCGCTGCGAAAAAAGCTCGATACCGGTATTGTAATGACGAAGCACTGACTCCTGCTGGTCACTCAGCTTGCCGGGTTCCTCCAGCAGTTCATACACCCGGATGGGTTCATTCTTGCCCACTACCCGAATACGGTCCAGTTCGCGGAAGCGGAAACGATCGCGTACCGCCGCATAGGTAAATTCACTGACCATAGTATAGGTTCCGTAAAATTTGTTTGCGCCTTCCAGCCGCGACGCCAGATTAACCGCATCGCCCATTACGGTATAATTCATGCGTGAGTGTGACCCCATGTTGCCAGCCACCGCTGGCCCCGAATTCAGGCCCATGCGCACCTTCAGTTCATGCCGGCCCTGGTCCTTCCAGATTGCGCGCATTTCTTTCAAACGACGCTGCATCTCGATGGCTGACAGACAGGCATAATACGGATGCTCAGGATAATTGAGCGGCGCACCCCAGAAAGCCATAATGGCATCGCCCTCATACTTGTCCACGGTGCCACGATTCTTCATGATATTGTCGGTCATCTCCGAAAGGTACTCATTTAATAGCTGCACCAGTCCTTCGGCTGTAAGCTGCTCGGATATCGAAGAAAATCCGGCAACATCGGAAAAGAAAATAGTAATTTCGCAGGATTGACCACCGAGCTTAAGTGCATCCGGATTAGCGATAATCTGTTCGATTACTTCCTGCGACAGATATTTGGAAAACGCTCCCTGAATAAAGCGGCGGTTTTCTTCTTCGCCGGCAAACTTGCTTATCATGATAACTATAGCCGGCAGAATAAGTGCCAGATTCAGGCTCACCTGGTCAATCCATAGCCAGGCGAAAATGAACGACAAAACAATTGCCGCATTAACCAAAATCAAGGAAAGTGCAATCGAAATATAAGAAATTTTCGCCGACCGCCCATGGATAAACCAGGCCAATAGTATGGCAAGCACAAACAGTGCGGTCAACTCGGCCCACAGCGGCGGCTGCTTCATAAAGTTGCCAGTGGCCAGGGTATT
>Ga0180007_10003613_pt1 | contig 17077 bp, 12 predicted proteins | sample MM_PC_MetaG_FD_121122 | JGI IMG/M metagenome (GOLD analysis project Ga0180007, IMG submission 121122) | Groundwater microbial communities from the Aspo Hard Rock Laboratory (HRL) deep subsurface site, Sweden - MM_PC_MetaG | ecosystem: Environmental > Aquatic > Deep subsurface > Groundwater... | reverse complement strand
GCGCCTGCTGGCCGGACGGGACCTCCCCATCGCGGGCTTCGACGCCTGGATCCAGGCTGTGCAGGCCGATCCGGCGCGACTGCCCTCGACCCCCGGGGAGCTGGCGTTTGACGACGTGCTGGCCTCGGCCTGTGTGGGTGCTGCGGCTTCGCGCCACGCGGGCCGCATCGAGATCGTCTACACCGCCCACGGTCCGACAGAATTGCGACGGGGCAAGGATCTGCGCGGATTCTCCACCGTCGTCTGCACCGGCGGCTTCCTCTCACGCGGCGGTGACGTGCGCCCGGCCTTCTCGATCATGCCCTTCGACGAGCGTGGCCGGATCGTGTGCACGCCCGCCGATGCCCGTGTGCTTTTCGACCGTGATTATCTTTTTCCCCTGCTGGCCAACGCCCGCTTCGCCGCCCCGGAGGCGGCCGTGAACGCGGGAATCGGAGCTCTGCAGGCACAATGAAACGGGCGGTCCAAGGGACCGTCCGGAGGAGTCTTTCATGGAGATCGTGAACAAGAAACTGACCGACGCGCAATTCGACGCGCTGCGTCCGCAGGTGCTCGCCTCCTGGCCCACCGGCGGGGACGTCGACTTCGACGAGGGCGTGGCGTTCCACCACGACCTGCCCGAGTCCAAGCGCTTTCCGGTGGCGCTGGACCAGGCCGACCAGGCCCGGCGTGTCCTGCTGCAGCCCCGCGCCGGTGTGGCGCTGCTCGAGGAGCACATCGCCCTGCTCCAACTGCTCTCGACTGCGGCCGACGTGCTGCCCACGACCATCGACGCCTACACGCGCCAGAACCGCTACGACGAGGCTCAGAAGGGCATCGACAAGAGCCGCCAGGCAGGCCACAGCCTCCTCAACGGCTTCCCGGCGGTCAACCACGGCCTGCGCGCCTGCCGCGAGATCATCGAGCGCGTCGAAAAGCCCGTGCAGGTCCGTCACGGCACGCCCGACGCCCGGCTGCTCGCCGAGATCACCCTGGCCGCGGGCTTCACCTCGTATGAGGGCGGCGGCATCTCCTACAACATCCCCTACACCAAGAAGGTGCCGCTGCAGAAGAGCATCGAGGACTGGCAGTACGTCGACCGCCTGGTGGGACGTTACGAGGCCGCCGGCGTGCGCATCAACCGCGAGCCCTTCGGTCCGCTCTCGGGCACCCTGGTGCCGCCGTTCATGAGCCACGCCATCGCGATCATCGAGGGACTGCTCGCCCTCGAGCAGGGCGTCCGCTCCATCACGCTGGGCTACGGGCAGGCGGGCAACCTGGTGCAGGACATCGCGGCGATCCACAGCCTGCGCCAGCTGGCACGCCACTGGTTCGAGGCCGAGGGATACTCCGACTTCCAGCTCTCCACCGTGTTCCACCAGTGGATGGGCGGCTTCCCGGAGGACGAGAGCAAAGCCTTCGCGGTCATCTCCTGGGGCGGCGCCGTGGCGGCCCTCGCAGGAGCCACCAAGGTCATCGTGAAGACCCCCCACGAGGCCTCCGGCATCCCCACGGGCGAGGCGAACCTGCAGGGCATCATGGCCACGAGCCAGATCAACAGCATGCTCGTGGACCAGCAGGCGAGCCTGCTGCCGATCGTGCAGCCCGAGATCGAGCGCATCCGTCGCGAGGTCAACACGGTGCTGCGCGCCGTCAAGGCCGCCGGCGAGGGCGACTGGGCCACGGGCGCCGTCCGGGCCTTCGCCGCGGGCATCCTCGACGTGCCCTTCGCGCCGTCGATCTACAACAAGGGCAAGCTGCTGCCGGTGCGCGACAACGAGGGGGCCATCCGCCTGTTCGACTTCGGTGCCGTGCCCCTGGACATGGACACGCGGGCCTTCCACGCGGCCAAGGTCAAGGAGCGCTCGACCACCGAGGGACGGGAGCCGTGCTTCCAGATGGTGATCGATGACATCTACTCGATTTCCAAGGGACGGCTCGTGGGTCGTCCCCGATAGCCGAAGAATCAGGCCGGCGGCGCCGCCGCCAGAAAGGCTCGTGTCATGAAAATCACCAAGGTCCTCTTCACGCCTGGGAACTCGTCGTTCTTCTTCGATGACCAGAAGGCCATCAAGACCGGCGCCACCCAGGATGGCTTCGTGTACCGCGGCACGCCCGTCACCGAGGGATTTCCAGCGATCCGCACCGCCGGGGAGGCGGTCTCGATCCTGCTGATCCTGGAGGACGGCTCCATCGCGGTCGGAGACGCCTGCGCGGTGCAGTACTCCGGCACCGGTGGCCGCGATCCCCTGTTTCTGGCCCAGCGCTACATCCCCTTCATGGAGACCCACCTGAGCCCGATGCTCGAGGGCCGCGAGCTCACGACCTTCCGTGCGGACGCGGAGTTCTTCGATCACGCCGAGGTGGGCGGCCGGCGCCTGCACACGGCGATCCGCTACGGCCTGACCCAGGCCCTCCTCGACGCCCATGCCCGGGCCCAGTCCTGCTTCAAGACCGAGGTTGTTCTGCGGGAATGGAACCTGCCGGCGCGGTTTGCCCCGGTGCCGCTGTTCGGCCAGACCGGCGACGACCGCTACCTCAGCGTGGACAAGATGATCCTCAAGCAGGTCGACGCGCTTCCCCACGGCCTGATCAACAACGTCCCCGACAAGCTCGGGCGGCACGGCGAGAAGCTCCAGGAATACATCACGTTCCTGGTCAACCGCGTCAAGGCGCTGCGTCCCGATCCCGCCTACGTCCCGGCGCTGCACATCGATGTGTACGGCACCATCGGCCTGATCTTCGATCACGACATGGTGAAGATCACCGACTACCTGGCCCGCCTCACCGAGTACTCACAGGAGTTTCCGCTCTACCTCGAGGGCCCCGTCGACATGGGCGAGCGCCAGGCCCAGATCGACGCGCTGGGCGCGATCAAGCGCGGCCTGGCGGACCGCGGTTCCCAGGTGAAGATCGTCGCCGACGAGTGGTGCAACACCGTCGAGGACGTGGTCGACTTCACCGACGCGCAGTGCTGCGACATGGTGCAGATCAAGACGCCGGACCTGGGCGGCATCCAGAACATCGTCGACGCCGTGCTCTACTGCAACGAGCACGGCATGGAGAGCTACCAGGGCGGCACCTGCAACGAGACCGACACCTCGGCGCGCACCTGCGTCCATCTCGCGCTGGCCACCCATCCGCAGCGCATGCTCGTCAAGCCCGGCATGGGCTTCGACGAAGGCCTGACCATCGTCCGCAACGAGATGAACCGAATGCTGGCCCTCTTGAACTGGAAATACGGAGAAGAATCATGTCAGAACGTCCGCTGGAATTTCGTGTGCTGAGTCCGACCGCCATTCTGGGTTACGGCTTCCCTGAGAGCTCCTTCGAGCGCGGCATGGAGGCCGACCCCCACTGCATCGCCGTGGACGCGGGCTCGACGGACCCGGGACCGACCTACCTGGGATCGGGCAAGCCCTTCACCGACCGCACCGGCGTCAAGCGCGACCTGCGCTACATGCTCAAGGCCGGCATCGCCAGGAAGATCCCGGTGATCATCGGCACCGCCGGAGGCTCCGGCGCGGCGCCGCACGTGGCCTGGTGCCGCGAGATCATCGAGGAGATCGCCCGCGAGGAGGATCTCCACTTCCGCATGGCCATCATCCACTCCGACGTGGACCGCGGGGTCGTCCTGCGCGAACTCAACGCGGGCCGCATCACGCCGCTCCCGTTCGTCCCGGAACTGACCCCGGAGAGCCTGGCCCAGACCTCCCACATCGTCGCCCAGATCGGCATGGAGCCGTACTTCAAGGCGCTGGACACCGGCGCCGACGTGATCCTGGCGGGGCGCTCGTACGATCCGGCCGTCTTCGCGGCGTTGCCCGTCAAACTGGGCTTCGACGAGGGCCTGGCGATCCACATGGGCAAGATCCTCGAGTGCGCGGCCATCGCGGCCGATCCCGGCTCCGGCGCCGACTGCGTGCTGGGCATCCTGCGCGGCGATCACTTCGTGCTGCGCGCGCTCTCCCCGGAGCGGCGCTTCACGCGGCTCTCCACCGTCGCCCACAGCCTGTACGAGAAGTCCAACCCAACCGAACTTCCCGGCCCCGGAGGCAAGCTCGACCTGCGCGGGACCACCTTCACCGAGCACGACAACGGCGAGGTCACCGTCCGCGGCTCCCGTCACGTGCCCTCCGATGGTTACTTCGTCAAGCTCGAGGGCGCCCGCCGGGTCGGCTCGCGCACGGTCTGCATCGCCGGCAGCCGCGACCCCATCTTCATCGCCAAGGTGGACTCCATCCTCGAGGCCGTCCACGCCCGGGTGGACATGATCCTCGAGCGCGAGAACCTGGCCGGTTCGATGCACATCCACGTGTACGGCAAGAACGGCGTCATGGGCCGGCTCGAGCCCGAGACGACCGTCACCTCCCACGAGCTTGGCCTCGTCATCGAGGCCATCGCGCCCACCCAGGCCGCCGCCAACACGCTGTGCTCGATCACGCGCTCGACGCTGCTCCACTACGGCTACCCCGGCCGCATCTCCACGGCCGGCAACCTGGCCTTCCCCTTCTCTCCGTCGGACATCCCGGCAGGCGACGTGTACGAGTTCAGTCTGTACCACCTGATGCCGCTGGCCGATCCGTCGGACTTCCCCATCACCGTGCAGGAGGTGTGAGATGAGACGACCCATCACCGAGCTCGCCCGCGTGATCCGCTCCAAGAATTCCGGCCCCTTCGAACTGACGCTGGACATCCTGTTTCGTGAGGAGGCCAACTATGAGACCATCCGTGACACCCGGCAGGTGACGCCGGAACTGATCGCCGGGATCTACGGCGTGCCCCTGGAGGACATCCTGTCCGTGGTGTACTTCGATCCCGCCATGGCCGTGAAGGCCACCTTCCGCCGGCCGATTCCGTCGGGCGTCCCCGGGGACTCCGACATCTACGGCGCCCAGCAGCACGCGCCGCTGCTGCGCCTGGAGTTCGACGTATGAGAAACCTCCCCCAGCACGGCGTCCCCATCCACGACAACCTGATGTACGCGACCTACTACGCGCCGCGCGGCCGGATCCGCATGCACATGCTCGGCGGCGCCCTGGGCCAGCGCTACCTGACCCCGCAGGACCTGCTCATCGGCGTCATCGGCGCGGAGGGCTCGGGCAAGAGCACGCTGATCAAGGCGCTGTTCCCGGGCCTGGAACTGACCAACGACGACGACGGGGTCAACGTGCGCCCCACCCCGCTGCTGGGCTTCACGGGGGACGACTTCTTCGCCGGCCACACCTTCCACATCGACTACCGCTACGAGAGCGCGTTCCACTCGAAGTTCGAGATTCTCGAGGCGATCCGCACCGCCCTGGCCCACAACCGCCGCGTCATCGTCGAGCACTTCGACCTGATCTATGACGACCTGGGGTTCAACGCCCACCTGCTGTTCGGCATCGGCGAGGAGATCATCGTCTGCCGCCCCAACGCCTTCGGCCCGAACCCGGCCGCGATCCGCAACGTCGTCACGCGCACCATCAAGTTCCGGCGCATGGCCCACTCGGCCGAGGATCTGACCTGCCTGGTGCTCAAGCGCGACTTCGGCGTCGAGAGCAAGCTGCTGCACTCCGACGTCAAGCACGGCTTCGTGCTCAAGTTCGACACCCTGCCCGTGGTGAACCTGTGCCTGCTGCAGACCAGGGTCCAGGAGATGATCGCCGCGAACCTGCCCATCCAGGCCGCCGACGACCAGCACATCCGCGTCGGAGGGGACACGCTCTTCTGCACGGGCGTGCGCACCCACGTCAAGAGCACCGGCGAGATCACCGAGTTCCGCCTGCTCAAGGAGCTCAAGCACGACACCCTGTCCGACGAGCACCTGCTCATCGGCCTCATCGGCCACCGCGAGACCGCCGGCTTCGAGGAGATCATCCCGCTGCTCGACTGATCTCCCAACCGTCCAATATTTAGACACTCCGTCGCAAGATTCCTGCTTCTATCCCCCTTTTATCACCGATTTTGTACAACATTTAGACATTGTCTAATATTTATACACTTAATATCCACACCACGCCACGTCCGCCACCTGGAAAAAGCCTGTCATTTCAACTCTTTTCAAATAATTTAGCACTTGGCCCCTTTCATGCATGTGTGATCACCCACTCCCACAAGGATCCGTTTCACTGACGTCTTCCATTTGCCGGAGTGAAGGAGTCTGATCATGAAGACCACCACGACCACCCTGACCGCCCTCCTCTTCGCCTTCCTCTTCGTCGGTTGCGCCGCCGATCCGGCCAGCCAGGACCCGGGAGTCAAAGCCGACGTCGACGTCGGACTCCATCAGGGCGTTGAGATCCTCGATCTCCAACCCGGCTTCTCCTTCACGGCCTCCTTCGCCAGGGGCCAGGACGTCATCTACCTGCAGGCCATCCGCGGCCAGGCCACCCCCGCCGAGTACCGCGAGGACCCCACGTTCCCGCAGTATGAGATCGATGCCCGCATCACCGACGAGGAAGGGCGCATCCTCTACATCCGCCGCGGTGGCGACCAGTTCGTCGATCCGACCTGGCTCGATGACCTGGTAATGGCCGAGAGCCTGCCGCCGTCGACCAAGGCCAACGTCGAGCTCTTCCACCTGATCGGTGAGGCCACCGACGCCCTCGAGAAGGAGCTCGCCAGCAAGGGTCACGACAACGCCGCGGGCCTCATCCCGGAGCTTGGCGCGATCCGTGACTTCGGGCGCAGCGCCCCCTCCGTGGTCGCCGCTTCCGAGCTCCATGCCCTCGACATCATCGAGCGCGAGGGCTTCGTCCGTCCGGAGGCGGGCGGCGGCGGCAGCAACGGCCCCGAGGATGCCTACAAGTATTTCTCCGAGGGCTGGTATTTCATCTCCGTTCACACCAAGGGCATCGCCCTGGACATCGGCGAGCACAGCGCCACCCGCATCGCCAAGATGACGGCCTACAACACCTATTCATACTTCGACTTCTGCAACCACGGCACGTGCGCCAGCGACATGGGCCAGAAGTGCAGCCTCATCCAGATCAACAAGCCCGCATGGACCGCCCCCACCTGCCTCACCGGGTACGGGACCTACTCCGACAACGGCGGCCACAACTGCCACGACGACACCCGTGTCCAGATGGCGGCCTACGTCTACGGCGCGCCGAACAACGGCTACCAGTACTGGTGCAACGGCAGCGACGACGACACCGACATCAGCGTCAACATCTGGCTGTTCGAGATCGACCAGACCGGCTCGCCGGACTGCAACAACACCACCAACAAGGGCTACAACTTCCCCGGCATGCTCTCGTTCTGGACGTCGAACACGAATTCGGCCCAGCAGAACACCTACATGTTCGCCGTGACCCTGGCCGCCGGCGCGACCTACACCTTCAGCACCTGCGGCGCCGGCTCCGGTGACACGTACCTTCGGCTGAAGTACAACGGCGCCGACGTGGCGTACAACGACGACGCCTGCGGCCTGCTTTCCACGATCACCTACAAGGCGCCCACCGCGGGTGTCTACTACATCTCCGCGGGCTGTTTCTCCTCGAACTCCTGCAGCGGCACCGTCTACGTCAACCTGATCGGCTCCGACGCGCCGCCGGCCCCGCCCTGGAACTGGTACTCCGTCACCAACACCAACTCCGCGACGCAGTACACCAAGGATCTGTGGTACTGGCTGTCGGCCGGCTACACCTACACCTTCAGCACCTGCGGCACCTCGACGACCGACACCTACCTCCGGCTGAAGTACACCGGCGTCGATGTGGCGGTCAACGACGATGCCTGCGGACTGCAGTCCTCGATCTCCTACGCCCCGGCGGTCTCCGGCTACTATGTAATCAACGCAGGCTGCTATTCCAGCAGCAGCTGCACCGGCACGGTGAACCTGACCTCGGTGGTCAACCCCTCGCAGCCGGATTATCCTGAAAATCCTTCGTATTGATCCCCTGCGCCGGCGGACCTCCCGTCGCCCCTTGACACCACCTTCGCCTCCCCATTCAATGTAAGACCACCACAAGTCCGGTACGACACCGTCAGGGCACCCGGGCCAGGACTTCCCGCATCCAGGCCGCCGTCTCCAGAACGACCGCCTCATTGAAGCTCTCCGCCGTGTCACGGCGGCGGCGGTCCCCGACGTTTTCCTGCATGGACCGGACCCGGCAGAAAAGGTGGCTGGTCCCGTCGATCTGCAGGAATTCAGCGTGGCCGGGGTGATCGTGATTGACGAGGTCGGCGATGGTGCGGGCCTCGAGATCCGAGAAGACCTCGAAGTCGAACTCGCCGAACATGGACAGGACGAAGGCCCCGGTCCGGCGCCAGACCTCGGTCATGTCGTGGTCGTCGAGTTGTTGCCAGTACCGGTGATGCCGCCCCCACAGGCGCCCCTGGCCGTCGTGCTGCAGGTGCTCGGTCAGGAGCTCAGAGTACCGTTCGTCTTTGGCGAGCTCGGCGGGGCTCTTCCGGTCCCGGTAAAACAGCGTCATGAGGTCGGCGACGTCCCGGACGATGCGCTCGGTCTGCTCCGAATCCACGCCGAAATACGGCAACTGGAAGGCGAAGGTCTCCGGGATGAGCTCCCGCCAGGGCTTCAGGGAGGTGCCGTACACGGCGATCCCGAGCACGGGGATGGTTTCGGCGATCAGGGGCGCGACGAGCCCGCCCAGGGAGTGCCCGAACAGGAACACCTGATCCGGATCCACGAAGTCGTACGTCCTGATCCGCCGCAGGACGGCCTCGAACACCCGCAGCTCGGTCTCCAGATCCGCGTCGGCATGCGAGGGAAGCCCGCCGGCCCGCCCCGCGCCTTTCCACTGGGCGCGGAACACGGCAAAACCCTGGGCGGCCAGCCTCTGGACGAACCGGCCATACGGATGATCCCCCAGGTTTTCCATCGAGGCGCCGTCGAAGCCCTGGATGAACAGCACCGCCGGCAGGCGGCCGGGGCACTTTGGCCGGTCCACGAAGATCCGGATCTCCCCGCCTTCGAATTGGAGGGCCTCGCGAAGTGGAGCTCCGGCCCGACCGGCCCCGGATTGATCTTCCTGGCTTTTGTCCCAACTGGAATTCATGTTCTGGCCCGATATGACTGCATGATCGCGGCTACTTTTTCTTGATGACCGAGATGGTGTAGACGTGTCCGTCGCTCTGCAGCGGGAAAGAACGGTTTCATGGGAACTCCTGGTTTTCGCAATGGAGATAATGATTCTCGAAAAGTTCAGCCAGCCGGTCCGGATCCGTCTCGGGTGGCAGGCAGGTGAAGGCGCGGCAGACGTGGGCCGTCGGGCGCCCGTCGATCATGGGCTTTTGGGCCGCCAGCGGCACGGCGCACCCGGGCAGCCCCACGGCCACCGACAGCCCCGGACTCCAACGGGCGAACACGCGCCCGACCAGGGCCAGGGTGGACGGATCGGCCGGGTCCCCAACAATGGCGACCTCGGCGGGGTCAAGGAACGGACCGGCTTCGCTCAACCACGATGCGAAGCCCTGCGGGACTCGTGCCAGCAGCCCTGAGACCGCCTCCAGGGCACCGCGGGCGACTTCAAGCCACCGCGGATCCCCGGTGAGCACGCCCAACTGGAGCATCACGCCGGCGGCGACGGCTCCCGCGCTGGGCGTGGCCTGATCCTGCACCTCCTTGGGACGCACGGCCAGGGCCTCGTGATCGTCGGCCGTGTCGAAGAATCCGCCTCCCGCAGGATCGGCGAAGTGCTCCAGCATGATCGCGCCCAGCTCGACCGCCCACACGAACCAGGACTCGTCGAGGGTGGCCCGGTACAGCGCGAGGAGGCCCTCGGCCAGGTACGCGTGGTCCTCCAGGCAGCCCTCGTGCCTCACCTCGCCCGTGGGACTGCAGGTGCGCCGCATTCTGCCGTCTTCCCTGCGAAGCCGCGCCCGCAGGAAGCTGGCGCAGCGTACGGCGGTCGCGACGAGCTCCGGACGATGCAGGTACTGCCCCGCCTCCGCAAAGGCCGCCAGGGCCAGCCCGTTCCAGGCGGTGATCCGCTTGTCGTCGAGGGCCGGCCGCGCACGCTGTCCTCGCTCGCCGAGGAGCTTCCCGCAGGCGGCCTCGAGGCGAACCGCAACCTCGGTGCTCGAACCGCCGGAGCCGGCGGCCAGCTCCTCGTCCGAGAGCACACGGTGCAGGATGTTGGTCCCCTCCCAGTTGCCCCCGGGCGTGACGTCGAAGGCAGCACAGAACAGGCCGGCTTCGGGCCCCAGGACCTGCACCACCTGCTCGTGGGACCACACGTAGAATTGACCCTCCCCGCCCGGACTGTCGGCGTCCAGGCTGCCGGCGAAGCCCCCCTCGGGGTGCTCCAACTCACGCTGCAGAAACGCCAGCGTGCTCTGGGCGACCTGCCGGTACCGTGGGAGCCCGGTGACCAGATGGGCATGGAGGTACACCCGCGCCAGCAGCGCGTTGTCGGTGAGCATCTTCTCGAAGTGCGGAACGAGCCACGTCCGATCCGTGCTGTAGCGGCAGAAGCCGCCGCCGAGCTGGTCCCGGAGCCCGCCGTCGGCCATGTGGTCGAGGGTCGTCTCCACCATCTCCAGGGCCGGGGCGTCGCCGGTGCGCACGTGCTCCCGCAGCAAAAACTCCAGCGCCATCGCGGGCGGGAACTTCGGCGCAGGCCCGAAGCCGCCGTCGACCGCGTCAAAGCGCTCCGAGAAGGCGGAGACGGCCCGGACCAGCATCGACGTCTCCAGGTCCGCCGGGGAGGCGGAGACCTGCGCGACGCGGGCGAGCTCCTCCACCAGTTGGCCCGAGACCTCGTCGATGTAATCGCGGCGCGTCCGCCAGGCGTCGGCGATGCCCTCGAGCAGGGGCAGGAAGCCGGGGAGTCCACCCCGAGGTTCCCGCGGAAAGTAGGTGCCCCCGAAGAACGGCCGGCCGTCGGGCCGCAGGAACACCGTCATGGGCCAGCCGCCGTGCCCGTTCAAGGCGATCACGGCCTGCATGTAGAGATGGTCGAGGTCCGGGCGCTCCTCGCGGTCGACCTTGATGCACACGAAGTGGGCGTTCAGGAATGCGGCCACCTGCAGGTCCTCGAAGGACTCGTGGGCCATGACATGGCACCAGTGGCAGGCCGCATATCCGATGCTCAGGAACACCGGCCGGTCGAGCTCCTGCGACAGCAGCAGGGCCGACGGCCCCCAGGGATGCCAGTCCACGGGCTGGTCCGCGTGCTGCAGCAGGTAGGGGCTGGTCTCGTCTATCAGATGGTTGTTCGGCATTCCGGTCTAGCGCTTGACGCCGGTGAAGCCGGTCTCGAACTCGATCGACGCCGACAGCACCAGGGCCTCGAGCTGGCCGTCCATGTTGGGATCGCCCGCCCACAGGCAGCCGCCGGCGTAGCCGGTCTTCACGACGCCGGCCCGGATGGCGGTGGCCTCCCAGTCGCCCCCCGCGGAGGTGCCGATGTTGACCCACTCGCCGTCGGCCAGGGACCCCGCCAGCAGCACGCAGTTGACGCCGTTGGTGGCGATGCCGCCGCCCAGGTACAGGCGGAAGGTCTCGCCGGTCTCGCCGATGACGCCGAAGGCCTCGCGCTCGACGACCGTGATCTCGCCGTCGCAGACCTGGTCGCAGTCGGGGTTGAGCGTGCCCGCGCCGCAGTCCGCCGGCGCCGGGGTGATCATGACGCCCAGGCACTCGGTCTTGGGCAGCGTGACGATCATCTGGTGCAGCAGCGCCGTGTTGCGCTGCTCGATCTCCACCGTGCCCGGCCACGCCTCGGAGGGACAGATGACCTCGGGCCGCTCACAGTCCAGGTCGAACGTCAGCGGCTGCCCCTCGTGGGTGATCTCGATGAGGCCGCCCTGCACGCCCAGGGTGCGCTCGTAGACCGCGCCGCCCACGGTGATGGTCACGTCCAGGGTGTCATCGTAGGTGATGTCCCAGACGCCGGTGACGTCCGGCGCGGGGGACTTGGAGACGGCGCTGCAGCCGTCGCCCTTGGCGCCCATGGACAGTAGGGCGAAGACGACGGTGGCGGCCAGGAAGAGGCGCAGGGACGGATTTTTCATGGTCTGACTCCTTGAAGGTTGCGGGATGACTCCACTGCTGTTGACCATACCCGGAAACGGGTGGTTTTCAAGTCCGGAGTTCGGGGCAGTCTTTCCTCTTGTTTCCCCGGGTAGTGCGACCGAAGACGGTCGCCGACCGGCAACCGGTCGCCCAACCCGGGGCATCATGTCCGGAACACCGCCGCATGCGGTGTAGGGAGGATACCGGGGCTGCGGGACCGTCGCAGGGGACAGCTAGGGCTGCAGGGACGAGGGATAGTCGTGGCGCGGGGGATTGACCGCCCAGCCGAGGTTGTTCCAGGTCGTGGAGTCGGCGTTGGCGATGCCGTAGAACAGGAAGGTCTTCTTGGAGCGGCGCACGATGGCCGGGGAGGTCTCCGACTCGTGGTTGACGAAGGAGTTCGGGGCCACGCGGTCGAACACGGGGTTGAAGGCGAACTTCTGGAAGCTCTCGCCGTCGCGGGAGACGAGGTAGCCGATGGAGAGGTTGGCGCGGACCTGGTCGATGGTGCCGAAGCTCTCGGCGATGCCCGACTCGAAGCCGTAGGCCGACACCCACATCTTGTACAGCGTGCCGCCGGCGCCGTCGCCCTCGACGAGGACGAACGGGGAGTGGACGCGGGACACGGCCCGCCACAGGACGGGGTCGATCAACTGGTGCGGCAGCAGCACGGTCCTGCGCTCGGCGCCGGAGAACGAGGCGCCCTGGGCGTCGGAGGAGAGGACGGTGCGGATCTGGACGCCGTCGCCGACCTGGTAGTACAGCCGCACGCGGCCCGACTGGGGGTCGAGGACGGCCGAGGGCGCGCGCACGGCGGTCTCGTCGGCGGCCGGCGTGATCACGGGGGTGCCGTCGCGGGTCCAGCGTCGGCCGTCGTCGCTGACGGCGCGGCCGATGGAGGCGCCGCGGTTGATCTCGAAGTACATCACGTAGCGGCCGGAGAGCAGGATCACCGTGGGCGCGCCGATGTGGTAGTTGTCCGCGGGCTCGGATTCGAGGACGGGGGCCGGGGGCGTCATGTGCCAGATGATGCCGTCGTTGGAGGTGGCCCGGAAGATGACCGACCGCTCCAGGGCGCCCTGGTTCATCTCGACGAACAGGTAGAGGATGCCGTCGGTGCCCACCAGCGGTGAAGGCTCGTTGAGCAGGCGCGGCTCGACCTGGATCACGCACTCCTCGTCCGGGAAGCAGTCGGAGTCGATGGCGCAGGGGGCGGTGATGCAGCGCGCGCGGTTGACCGAGCACAGTTCGCCGGCCTGGCACTCACCGTCGATGATGCACATCTGCTGGCAGATCCCCAGGTCGCAGCGGCCGTTGGGGCCGGGACACTCGCAGTCGCTGCGGCACTTGAGCACGCAGCGCGAGTTCTGGAAGTCGCAGGTCATGTCGTCCGGGCACTCGTCGGAGCGGGTGCAGTACTTCACCGTGCACTTGCCGCACACGCAGCCCTCGCGACCGGCGCAGTCGGCGTCGGAGCTGCAGTTCTCCAGCGTCGGCGCGTCGAGCTTCTGGCAGAAGCCGCCCAGGGTTCCTCCGGGCGGGGTGATGCGGTGCGTGGCCACGCAGATCTCGAGGGGGCCCTTCTCCTCGAAGGGGGCGACGCCGGTGACGATGCCGACGCCGGAGTACACGGTCTGGGTGTCCAGCGTGCAGGAGGAGACGAAAAGGGCGAGCAGGAGGAAGAGTCGCTTCATCTTCTAGAACTCCGTTTCGAAACCCAGGGTGAAGTGCAGCAGGGAGCCACGGTGGTTGACCGCCGGCAGCGTGGCGTTGACCTTGAAGTCGGTGCGGTCCACGAGCTGGTGGTACTGGAACGCGGACTGCAGGCGGAGCGGGTGCGGCCACAGGGAGAACCCGTCGGCCAGCTTGAGCCCGATCCCCAGGCCGAGCACGTGCCGGTCGTTGTCCATGAGCGTGGCCAGCCCCTCCTGGGCGGGCACGGGCGTGGGCACGAAGGCATAGCCGGCCGAGAAGGACACCGGCCCCGCGTGGAGGGTCAGTCCCGCGCGCGGCACGGACACGTCACGGAAGTTGTCCCCGGGATACTGGATCTCGACCAGCGGCGGGTTGATGCCGAAGTCCAGGCGCATGCGGTACTCGGAGATGCCGCCGTCGAAGGCCGACCACTGCAGAAAGTCGATGCCGGCGTAGAGGTCCAGGACGTCGGGCAGGCTCCAGGACGCGCCCAGGGCGAACTTGCGCGGCGTGTAGTGGTCGATCATCTTGAGGAACAGGATCGTGTCGCCGGAGACGACGCCGGTGATGTCGACGTCGGCGACGATGTTCATCTTCACGCGCAGGGTGTAGGGCTCGCGCCAGAACAGGCCCAGTTTGAGCGTCGACAGGGCACCAGGCAAAAATGAGCCGCGCAGGATCACGCCGCCCTGCGGCACGACGCCGTACGGGATGGTCGTGTCCACCATCATCTCGCCGAACTTGCGCCCGGCCTTGGCGCCGATGCCCACCCGCAGGTTGTCGCCCTGCAGGTGCACCATCATCTGCAGGCCGAAGCCCACCTGCAGGAACTTCCACGGGGTGGCGCCCACGGACAGGGCCGTCTCGAGGCGGTGGGGATAGTTGTCCAGCAGGATGTAGCGCGGCTCCGAGGCCGGGATCGCCTGCATGCGCACGACGAACTGATCGGGGATGTGCAGCGACAGGCCCACGCCGGCCGGGAACGGGAGCTTCTTCCAGAAGCGCCCAAGGGGCAGCGCCAGGCCGAGATCCACGCCGCGCGCGTCGAGGACGCCCGCGTCCTGGGCGTTGACCTGCAGCAGGCCGAAGTAGCCGTAGCCGTAGGCCCAGCCCAGTTGCATCTTCGAGAGATCGCCCAGGGCGGCGGGGTTGTGCAGCGCCGCGGCCCAGGGTGCGGGATCGGTGACCAGGGAGGCCCCGGCGGTCCCCTGTCCGCGCGTGTCGAGCCCGAACAGGTCCTGGGGGGCCTGCGCGAAGGCCGTGCCCAGCCACAATGAGCAGAGCAGGAAGACGGCCAAGGCGGTCCCGCGTCTCATGGCAGCACCTCCAGGGTCAGGCCGGTCATGAACACGAAGCCCGAAGCCGTCACCGACGGATACCCGGGATTGGAGGTCTGGAACCCCTCGGTGGTCGGATCATCGGGATCGCAGGGCCACTCGTCGAGCAGGTGGTCGGAGCTCTCGTCCGGGACCTCGGCCGAGCAGGTGATCTCAGTGGTCTTCTTGCGGTGGGTGACCGGGAGCAGGAACTGGAGCCGGCCGAAAGCGTGCAGGGTGAGGGACCGGCTGAGGTTCCAGGAGACGCCGCCGGAGAACGTGAGCTTGTGGGCGTCGAGGAGGTTCGTGATGCCCGTCTGGGCCGTGACCACGAAGGAGGGGTCGAAGCCCAGCCCGCCCCGGAACGTGAGGGCGTCGGAGTAGCGGTGGACCAGCCCGGCGCGGAAGCCCAGGGTGTTGCGGAACCTGTTGTACGGGATCACGCCCGACAGTTCGCCGACCATGGGCATCTGGCTGCGAAGGTCCACGTAGGGGCCGTTCCAGTACGACCACAACTGCTCGACGACATCCAGCGAGAACGTGGTGGCGCCGGCCCGGTACGCGCCGCCCCACTGGAACGTGTGAGGTGAATACAGCGCCTGGGAGGTGATCTCCATGTCGATGTCGGTGCCAGCCACATGGTTGAACGCCACGGTGTGGAAGTCCACGCCGAAGGCCTGCCGGTAGGTGACACCGGCCGACCAGGGGCCCCGGCGCCAGGCCAGCCCGGCGTTTAGGCCGAAGAGGCCCTTGAGTTCGAAGGCGACGCGGGCCTCCATGGCGCGGGTGGCGCCCTCGGTGCCGACCATGCCGCCGTCGAAGCCTGCGAAATAATTCACACCCAGCCCCAGCGCCCATTGACCCAGCACGGCCGAATCCAAAATTTTATAGGAGAGGCCGGGTATAATCATCAACCGCTGGCTGCGGTTCTCATAATAAGGATAAAACGGCTCCGAGGGCGTGTGCATCCGCACCCAGGAAATCTCGCGGCTGGGGGCGGCGATATAGATGCCGAACCAGAGGCGGTCCTTGAGAAAGCCTCCGAACGGGGGCAGCACGGAGGCGCCTACATGCGAATAAAAGGGGTCATTGATGCTCACGGTGCCCTGAGGCGTCGAGAACGAGGAGAATTGTCCGGTCACACCAACCATCAGGCGGGGACCGGAGTCCAGCGACAGGAAACCGGGGTTGAAGTAAAGGCACTCGGCGCCGACGCACGTGGCGGTGACGGCGTCACCGGAGCCGCCGGACGCGGCACCGGCCCCGAATAAATCAACCGGATTGGCGGCGCTCGGCTCCACCCGCGCGAAGCAGATAATACTGACAACCGCCCACATCAAACCCAGGGACAAAAACCGCGAAAACATCCGAAACAAACTGACCTTTCCGGTGGACACCGGGCTTCTGGACGCCGGCGACGCCGCGAATGTATCAGAACGTGTATTCCATTAAAAGTGAATTATTTCAAAAACTTTGACACGTTGCGTCATGATTCTGTCACGAACCTGCGCCCGGCATGGTTGCTTATTATTTATATCCTTTTTATTTCCTGAGGTCATCCCTTTTCAGCTTTTCTTTCCACATGAGTTGGGGTAGAAGGGTTGCCCTTAAGGAGGTACCTGCTCCATGGAATGGGTATTTGCTGTTATTCAAGTTTTGTACATCGTTCTTTGTTTACTGCTGATCATGGTCGTCCTGCTGCAGGCCGGTAAAGGCGGCGGCATGGGCGTGGCCTTCGGCGGCGCCGCTTCCCAGAGCATGTTCACGTCCACGGGCGCGGGCAACTTCATGACCCGGCTGACCACCATCCTGGCCACGTTGTTCATGGTCTTCTCCCTGGTCCTGTCGTGGTCGTCCTCGCGCACGGGCTCCGAGCGCCTGAAGCGTGCCTCCAAGGAGGCGCCTTCGGTGCATCAGATCATCGACGAGGAGCTCGGCGGCACCACCGATGGCACCGCGGTTCCGGCCGTCCCGACCACCGACGCCACGCCTGCGGCCGAAGCTGCCACCCCTGAGGGTGAGGTGGCTCCCGCGCCGGAGCCGGCTCCGACCGCCGACGCCACGCCTGCGACGGAACCTGCCACCCCCGAGGGTACGCCCGCTCCGGCTCCTGCGCCCG
>Ga0180007_10003612_pt1 | contig 17081 bp, 20 predicted proteins | sample MM_PC_MetaG_FD_121122 | JGI IMG/M metagenome (GOLD analysis project Ga0180007, IMG submission 121122) | Groundwater microbial communities from the Aspo Hard Rock Laboratory (HRL) deep subsurface site, Sweden - MM_PC_MetaG | ecosystem: Environmental > Aquatic > Deep subsurface > Groundwater... | reverse complement strand
TGACGGATTGGTTGCAACCAATAAGCATGTGGCCAACATCGAAGGGGCAAGCTACACAGTTATCACTCAAGATGGTAAAAAATACGATGCCAAAGTTAAAGCGATCGATCCTATCAACGACTTTGCAATATTAAAAATCGATGCAAGCAACTTACCTACAGTTGAGTTTGGTAATTCTGACGATCTGGAGATTGGCCAGAGGGTAATTGCAATCGGGAACGCGCTGGGCGAATTTCAGAACACGGTTACCACAGGGATTATTTCCGGAAAAGAGCGATCCATTACAGCAAGTGATGGAAGCGGCGCAGGCGAAAATCTTTACGGACTCTTGCAGACAGATGCAGCGATCAATGAGGGTAATTCCGGCGGACCGCTAGTTAACTTAAAGGGTCAGGTCATCGGTATGAATACCGCTACGGCGTCAAAGGGTCAGGCGGAGGGGCTTGGGTTTGCGCTTCCGATCAATTCACTGCGGCTCGCTATTGATTCAATCAAGAAAAATGGAAAGATCGTGAGGCCATATATCGGAGTTGTAACGGTTGCCGTTGATCAGAAAATTGCTGCGGTCAAGGGATTAAAAGATGCCAAGGGAGCGCTGGTTTACGGTGATCCAACTAGAGGTATCGCCGCTGTAATATCTGATTCGCCTGCAGAAAAGGCGGGTATTAAACAGGGCGATGTGATTTTGAAAGTCAATAATGAAGAGATAAACGAAAATAAATCCCTGCCTTCAATCTTGTCAAAATATAGTCCCGGCGATGAAATAAACATTCTCATCATGCGCGACAACAATCAAACAACCATCAAGCTCAAGCTCGGTGAAGTTTCATCGTAACCCTTGTGTTGCTCTGATCTTTACTGTTCGAGCTTGTCGAGAACTCGCAGAACTTCTCCATAAGGTCGAAGAAAAAAATGAATCTACTTTTTCGATATTAGGGCGATTCTGGCGAAATTATTTAGATCGTTTTTAATTTTGCACTTAAGTCCAATGTTTTTCGTGCATTTTTTTATCAACTTTTCCTGATTATAACCAATCTCCAAAACTGCCATTCCATTTTGGTCTAAATGGTTCGGGAGTTTTAAGAGGAACTTTTCGATTAATTCAAATCCATCCTTGCCGCCGTCAAGAGCAATCTCAGGGTCAGCGAGCTTACTTACCAAAGCGTCCTTTTCGTCTACGTAAGGTAAATTAGCCAAAATTAGATCATATTGACCATTTATTTCTTGAAAGAGATCACTTTGAATAAATTCAATCTGTACCTTATGATTTTTAGCATTTTTCTTGGCAATTTTTAAAGCATTGTTTAAAACGTCGCTGGCGGTCAAATCGGCTTTAGGAAAAAGCTTTTTTAGAGTTATAGCAATACAGCCACAACCAGTGCCTAGATCTAGGATCGAGATCTTATCTGTCATTGCGCGGTTTGCGGGTGGAACGCAAACCTGATGATGGCCGCGGCAATCTTTCAGATGAGATCGCTTCGCTAACACTCGCGATGACAAACGCTCTGTGGCTTTGTTTAGAAAGCCAATTGCCTCCTGAATCAATATCTCTGTCTCGGGGCGGGGGATGAGGACGTTCTCATCAACGTAAAATTTATTCCCCGCAAAGTAAGCTTTCTTGAAAATATATTCCGGGGGAGTGCCGGCGAGAGCTAGGGCCTGATTTTTTTTAATTTTTTTAATTTGATTTGCCGAAAGCTCGAGCGAGCTTGAGATCATGAAGAGTTTTTCGCGGGAAAAATTTAGCGACTCCCCTGCTAAAAAATCAAATTTTTCCGCAGGAAGAGGGGATGATTTTTTTAGATCACAATATTTAATTTGCATCGGGTTTCAAAATTGTCTCTATCGCCTGCTCCTTTTCAACTTTCTTGAGCTCGTCGATTATTATCTCGATATTGCCGTCGAGAATCTTTTGCATATTGTTCCAGCTCTTTGGGATGCGGTGATCAGTGATTCTGTCTTGCGGATAATTGTAGGTTCTAATCTTGTCAGAGCGGTCCCCCGATTTAACCATTGAGAGGCGAAGTTCTTTTTCGCTTGATTGTTTTTTGTCCTTTTCTGATTGCCATATTTTGGCTCGCAGTACCCCCATCGCCTTCTCTTTATTCTTCAGCTGACTTCTTTCGTCTTGGCAAGTTACAACAATTCCACTTGGCAGGTGAGTGATTCTAACCGCAGAGTCGGTAGTATTGACTGATTGGCCCCCGTGTCCGCCAGAGCGGTAAACATCAATCTTCAAATCTTCCGATCGTATTTCTACTTCTTTTTCTTCGATTTCAGGCATAACGACGACGGTAGCAGCGGAAGTATGAACTCTCCCCTGCTTTTCCGTTTTGGGAACCCTCTGAACGCGATGAACGCCCGCTTCGTATTTGAGTGTTCCGTAGGCATTGGGGCCAGAAACGGTAGCAGTAAAATCCTTAAGTCCCCCGATGGAATTATCTTTCTTGTTATTGATCGTTAAACGCCAAGTGGTTTTTTCCGCAAAGCGCATATACATTCTGGCAAGCTCTCCGGCAAAAAGTTCCGCTTCTTCCCCGCCTGTTCCGGCGCGAATTTCAATGATAGCATTTGAGTGATCTTCTTTTTCATCGGGAATAATTTGGGAAATTAACTGATTTATTTCTTCTTCAATTAAAAGACGGAAATCAGGATCCTGATTAGTTTTGAGCATTTCTTGATATTTTTGAAGCTCTTTAATTTTTGGATTCATTGTTTTCATCATAACAAAAAATTGTCATTTCGACCCAGTTTGGTTTATGTCCCCAAACCTGCTCGAAATGACAACAGCTCTGTTAGCTCTCTTTAGTTTCTTCTTCAGGAGTTTTCCCGACGTTTTCTCCGACGCTCTGGTCGGAGGAGCCAGTCGGGACTCCGACAGTCTCACTCGTCGGAGCTTCGTCTTCTTTCGATTTAGCCCTTTGGGCTCTCTCTTCGGCTTGCTTTTTCATTTCTTCTGATTTTTTGAGTCGGGCTTGGAATCGGTCAACTCGGCCTGCTGTGTCAACCAGTTTTTTGTTACCGGTATAAAGCGGGTGACAAGCAGAGCAAATCTCGACTTTTATTTCCGGTTCAGTTGAGCCAACTTCAAAGGCAACGCCGCACGAGCACTTAACTTTGGCGTTTGAATGATATTTTGGATGGATATCTTTTTTCATGATTTAAATCATATCATACTAGCTAGATAGGATCAAGAGCTAAATCTGTATATGCTCTTGATTTTTTTTATATTTTAGGGTTTAATATTGAAGACAAATAAATATCCCAGTCACTTTTCAACCTTTTTCAGTATTCTTAATTCCCGCCTGCATAAGCTATCGCTTAGCGATTACGGGCAGGTAAGAAATCTGAAAACCTGCCTGACGGCAGGCAGGTAGGTTTCAAAGTGACGGGACTTCCGGAATCGCTTCCTGACCGGGAACGCAATTCGCGGAGCGAAGGATTTTTTTATGGCAGATAAAGCCGATATCAAGGAATTGTTTAAAGCGGGCGCGCATTTTGGTCATCAGAGGTCAAGAACGGATGCTCGATCAAGCGAGTATATTTATGCTTTCAAAAACAGAATAGCAGTTATTGATTTAGAGAAAACTCAAAAACTTATCAACGACAGTTTGAGCTTTATATCAAAGCGAGCTCAAGAGGGAGCGGTTTTTCTATTTGTTGGGACTAAATTGCAAGCCCAAGAGGCAGTCAAAAAATACGCCAAAGAGCTTGAGATGCCATATGTCATCGAGCGTTGGCCTGGCGGACTTCTCACAAACTTTGAGATTGTATTTAAAAGCATCAAGAAAATGGTCAAGACCGAAGAGGATTTAGCAGAGGGAAAGTTTGAGCATCTGACTAAAAAAGAGAGATTAAAGATCGACAAAGATTTGAGAAAATCAGAACTTATCTTTGGCGGACTCAAGAAATTAGAGAAAATGCCGGATGTGCTTATTGCGGTTGATGCCAGCAAGGAATCAATAGCAATCAAAGAAGCCCAAAACAAGAAAATTCCGGTTATTGCGATTTGCGATACAAATACCAATCCAAGAATAATCGATTATCCGATCGTTTCAAATGACGATTCAACTTCGAGTGTTGATTTAGTCTTGGGTCTTATCGCCAAAGAAATCAAGGAAAATTACATACCGCGAGTAAAGGAAGAAACAAAGGTTGAGGAAAGAGTGGAAAAGGCGATTGCTAAAGAGGAAAATAAATCTAAAGATAAAAAGAAAGCTGCCTAATTGTAATCATGGAAGAGATAAAGAAGCTTAGAGAAAAAACCAGTGCAGGGGTTATGGATGTCAAAAAAGCTCTCGATGAAGCGAAGGGAGATGTTAAGCGCGCTGAAAAAATTTTGAAAACTCGAGGAGTCAAAATTGCTCAAAAAAAATCTGATAGAGCGACTGCCCAAGGACTGATCGACAGTTATATTCACATGGGTAAAATCGGAGTGCTGGTTGAAGTTAATTGTGAAACTGATTTTGTGGCCCGTAATGAAGACTTCAAAAAGCTTGTTCACGAAATTGCACTTCAGGTTGCACAATCCGAGTCGAAAACCGTTGAAGATTTACTTAAAGAAGAATATTTCAAAGATCCGTCGCAGACAATTGATGATCTTGTCAAAGAAGCAATTGGTAAAATCGGCGAGAACATCAAGGTTGAAAGATTCACTAAATTTTCACTAGGTGCTTCTGAGGGTGGAACTCAGGAGTAAAATATATGAATCTAAAATACAAAAGAGTTCTTCTGAAAATATCAGGAGAAGCTTTTGGTGGTGAGGAAAACAAACTTTTTAATTTTACAAAAGTTCAAAAAATTGCCGAACTCATGGTCAAAATAAAAAAAGAAGGAGCACAGGTTGTTCTGGTAAACGGTGCTGGAAATTTGTTTAGGGGAGCCAAACAAAAAGAGATTGAGCGAGAGGCGGCAGATTATATCGGAATGGTAGCAACACTTATGAATTCACTCGCGCTTCAAGCGGTTTTAAATAAAATGAAAGAGCCGGTTGTAACTTATTCCTCGTTTGGGGTTGAAGGGCTGGCAGAAAAATTTAATGCCAAGGAAGCTCAAAAAAAACTAGAAGAGGGATTGATTGTAATTTCAACGGCGGGAAATGGTAAACCGTATTTTACAAATGACACCGCAGGGGTTCAAAGAGCAATCGATTTAAAATGCGATCTAATGATCAAGGCGTCAACGATAGATGGCGTGTATTCCGATGACCCAAGAACAAATCCCGATGCTAAAAAGTTCGAAAAAATTTCATATGACGAAACTTTGGATAGGGACTTAAAGGTGCTTGATCGCTCGGCAGTAGAGATTGCCAAGGAGCATAATTTAAAAATTATCGTTACTAGTTTTGATAGTGGATCTATTTTGAAAGCCTTGCAAGGAGAAAAAGTAGGAACTCTCATAAATTAATTAATTATTAATTTAGAAACTTTTGCAAAATTTTGAAAATACACCCAGATTCATTATTCTTCGAGCGAAGCCTGCCTACCGGCAGGCAGGTCGAGAAGCCAAAAACATGATAGTTCTCGATAAACTCGAACAATAAGATGGTTTTTCAACGCATTTTTCAGTTGCAAAACTGATACTTAAGGATAGAATGATGATAGGATATATCTAAATATTACGAGGTAAATTTATGTATCAGACAGAAATTAAAATTATGAAACAGAAATTCGAGCAGGTTCGTAATAAGCTCGAAGAAGATTTTAAAAGTATCAGAACGGGTAGAGCGTCGAGCGGAATAGTAGAAAATATTATTGTCAGTTACTATGGTCAAAACACTCCCCTAAAGCAGATGGCAAATATTCAAACTCCGGACGCTGCGCAGATCGTTATCCAACCGTGGGATAAGAATTCGCTTGGTGATATCGAGCTGGCGATCAGAAATTCCGATCTAAATCTTTCACCGGTTAATGACGGCCAGCTTATTAGAATTTCACTTCCTCCTATGACCGAAGAAAGACGGGGAGAGCTCGTTAGAAATATTTCAAAAAAAGCCGAAGAAGCCAGGATTGCTCTTAGAAATGTAAGAGGCGAGGCTTGGGAGGAAATTCAGAAACTGCAAAAAAGTGGCAAAATAACCGAGGATGATAAGTATTCTGCCGAAGACGAAATCAATAAGATTATTGGCGAATTTAACAAACAGATCGAAGAAATATTCCTCGATAAAGAAAAAGAAATTAAATCAATATAATGTTTGCTCTGACACTGCTAGTTTTTTTGATTATACTTGGACTTCTGATTTTTGTTCATGAAGCAGGCCATTTTGTGTTGGCTAAACTTTCAGGAGTTAAAGTAGAGGAATTTGCTTTTGGTTTTCCGCCACGTCTTGTTTGCCGGAAGCGCGGTGAGACCAAGTATTGTATCAATCTTTTCCCAGTCGGCGGATATGTAAAAATGCTTGGTGAAGATGAGGATAGTAGTTCGTCACGCTCTTTTTCGAAAAAGAAAGCACGTTTTCGGATTATGATCGTTGTCGCCGGGGTAGCGATGAACTTCATCCTGGGGGGATTGCTTTTATCTTTAGGCTATGGGATTGGAATGTCTCCAATTTCAGTTAATCCCGACGAATTTCCTTCAAAAGTAAATGAAGTAGTAGTGGCCCAAGTAAATGAAGATTCGCCGGCTAAGAGTGCTGGTATTAAAGAGGGTGATGTAATTTTCGGATTCAAAGATATTAATGATTTTGCCGACTATACAAAAGAAAATTTAAATAACGAAATCTCCTTGAGTGTTAATAGGGGGGGCGAAAAACTCGATAAGAAGATCAAGGTTTCTTCTAATATCGATGCTCCGATAGGTGTCGGCCTCGTTGACATTCCCAGTGTGAAACTCCCGTTTTTTTCGGCAATTTATTATGGTTTTAAAGACATGGTATTAACCAGTAAAAACGTGGCAGTTGCTTTATATATGATCGTAGCGGGGATATTCAAAACTGGAAAAGTCGGTGAGTCAATCGCCGGTCCGGTCGGGATATTTCATATTACCGGTCAGGCAGTTTCGCTTGGATTCATATACATTGTTCAGCTCGCGGCGCTCTTGTCGATTAATTTGGCCATTATAAATATCTTGCCATTTCCGGGACTTGACGGAAGCCGGGCGCTGATAATATTCCTAGAGGGAGTATTCAGGAAGCAAGTAATGAGAAGCGAAATAGAGTCGGTTCTTCATACGGTTGGATTTATTTTATTGATAGTATTGATACTGCTGGTGACTTTTAAAGACGTCGTATCTCTTATTTAAAAGGGGGATTTTTTGATAAAGGCGACTATTGTTGCAAACTGGAAGATGAATGCGACCCTGTCTGATTCTTTGGTTATATCGGGCTCCGTTTATAAAAATACTAGAAATTACAAAAATATTGACATTGTTCTTGCTCCGCCTTCAATTTTTATCTATCCGGTTCTCGAGCATTTGCACATTAAACGCAAAAATTTCCACTTAGCTTGTCAGAATATTTATTTTGCAGATGAAGGGGAATTTACAGGAGAAATTTCTGCAAAAATGATTAAGGGTCTATGCGATTATGTTGTCTTGGGTCATTCTGAACGACGAGAGCATTTTGGCGAAACCGACGAGATGGTTAACAAAAAGATTGAATCAGCGCTTAAAAGCGGAATAACACCGATTGTTTGCATTGGAGAGAGTGAGAAGTTTCATCTCGAGGATCATTTTGACTACGAAGTAAAAAGAATGAGCTCAAGCGGAGGAATCTTGGATTCTGTCTCAAAGTGTTTGAGTGGAATTTCTGAACTAGAAAAGGTAATAGTTGTTTATGAGCCGATTTGGGCGATTGGATCAGATAATGCTGCCTCGGGGGCATATTGTTCATCTGTCTGCTATATTATAAAAAGTCATCTTGAAAGAAAATTTGGTGATCAGGCGGAAAAAATTAAGATTCTTTACGGTGGTTCGACTACAAGTGAAAATACTGAGGAGTTTATGAGACAGCCGAATATCGATGGGCTTCTTGTCGGCGGATCGAGCTTAAACGCAAGAGAATTTTCGAAAATTTGTAAAATTACCAGCGAGGTTAAGGGTGGATAATTTCAGAAGGATACTTCGGGTTCCTCCGCACAAGACATTGCGCCGAGTGGATTTTAGGGACAAGAGAGTTTTGGTGCGCGTTGACCTAAATGTTCCTATCGAAAATGCTACCATAGAGGATCTACGCAGAATTAGTTCGGCCGTTCCTAACATTAAAAAAGTGATCGAGCGCGGTGCAAAGGAAGTAAATATTATTACTCACTTTGGCCGTCCTCAAAAAAAAGAAGATAAATTCTCAACAAAGATTATAGCTAGGGCCCTTTCAAAATTACTTAGAGCGAAGGGGGAAGTCGAAGTTAAACACAACAAAAGCGATAGTCCTGCTCTTGATACTTTTTATCAAATTCTTCCAAACGTTAGGGTTTTTGAGAACCTGCGTTTCGATAAAGGAGAAGAGAAAAATTCAAAGGAATTTGCCAAAGAAATAGCCAAGCTAGGAGATTGTCTGGTTCAAGATGCATTTGCAAATATTCATCGCCAGCATGCCTCGATGATGGCAATTTGCGACGAGCTACCTGTTTTTGTTGGTCTTTTGGTTGAAAAAGAAATCAATGCCCTCTACAAAATTCTTTACAATCCAGAACATCCTTTTATTGCTATTATAGGCGGAGCCAAAATTGAAGATAAGCTTGGGGTGATTACTTCCTTGTCTAAGCGTGCTGATGCCGTCTTAATTGGCGGTATGACTGCCAATGAATGGATACTTGATAACCATCCGGTTTCTGAAAATATTTATCTTCCTATGGATGGGATTAATAAGAATGGAGCAATTGTTGAAATGATTCCCGAGGCGATTAAAAATGGAGTTTTTGATATTGGCCCTGAAACGATTATGCTTTATAAAAGCGTTCTATCAAACGCTAAAACGATTTTCTGGAATGGTAATTTGGGGGTTACGGAGGACAAGAAATTTGTCCATGGAACAAATGAAATCACTAGATTTATCGTTAAGCTAAAAGCCGAAAAAGTAGCTTCCGGCGGAAATACGGCAGAAGTAATTGACGAGCTAAACTTGGCAGATCAATTTGATTTTATTTCAACTGGCGGAGGAGCAACGAGCGATTTAATAGCAGGCAAAAAAATGTTGGTGATCGATAAATTATTGGGCAGCAAATGAGTTTAAAAGAGATTTTTAAAGAAGCATTCAAAAACAATTACGCCATTGGCGGTTTTAATTTTTTTAATTATGAATCATCCCGAGCGATCGCTAGTGCGGCAGCATCACTGAAGAAACCAGCGATTCTAATGGTTAGCGAAAAAACGATTGATTATTATGGGGTTGATAACGTTATTTTTGCATTTAATAAAGTAAAAAGAGAAACCGAGACGGAAATATTCTTGCACCTTGATCACGGTCAAGATTTGGCGCTTGTTCGCGAAGCGATCAAATTGGGTTTTGACTCGGTAATGTTTGACGGATCTAAACTGCCGATGGATCAAAATATTGAACTCTCGAAGGATTTAGCCAAGGAAGCACATCGCAAGGGTGTTTTGTTTGAGGCGGAAATCGGACACATCGGTGGCAAGGAAGACTACGTGACAAGCGAAAATTTCAAAACCAATCCGGCCGAAGCGCTGGTTTTTTACCAGGAGGTTAAGCCCGATATTTTGGCTGTCGCGATTGGCAATATTCACGGCGAAAAGACTTCTGATGAACAGCTTGACTTTACACTGCTTGGAAAAATTCAAGACACAATTAAAGCACCGCTTGTTTTGCATGGCTGCTCAAACCGGTCTGATCGCGAATATCAAGTGGCGATTTCAGAGGGAGTTGTAAAAATTAACATCGATACTGAACTTCGTCAAGCATTCGTCGAAGGGTTAAAGAAAGCTCTCAAAAAAGAAACCGATCCAAGAGAGATTCTAAATATTGCAAATGAACTTATAACCAAACGAACTCGGGATAAGATAGAGGTGTTTTCAAAAGGATGCTGTAGCCGCTAATTCATCTCCGTGTCGTTCCTGTCCTATATGTCATTCCTGCGGAACTTGTCCTCGACTCCGATCGGGGAGCAGGAATCCACGGGATAAATTCCGCTAGGAACCCACATAGTAAATTTCGTCGAATAATCTCTGGCTTTTGCCAGATTTTTTGATTACTATTGAGTTAGTTAGTCGTACCTGAACAGAATTCCAACACTAGCTTACGGGTGAAGGGAGTTGACTGATTTGTCGAGTACAAAAGAAAAAACGCCGTTTCCAGATGACATCGAGTTTCTCGAGCTGGCCTTTACGACGAGGTTTGATCTGAAGGTCATTACGTGGAAGCGGGCCAAGGGTCTGCTTGAAGCGATGCACCACCCAGTGCTCGTTCGTATCAAGGGCCGTGAAGAGCTCGGTGTTGTCAGTCGTAACAAGGGGAGACGCTTCTACTTCCGTGTACTTCACAACCTCACTGGCCTGCGGGATCGCAATGCCCGTGGTGGCAAAGCCTACTCGATTGGTGGGGTGCTGGAAAAGACCTATCAAGGGCTACGGTCACTTGCCGACCTTGCTAGTCTCGACTGTGATCAGTCCAGGTGGGCGGCCTAGTGGCTACCCGTCGCATGTGTATCATGGCGCGGCCGTTCTTCGGTCGCGCCATTTCTCTAACGGCTCAATATGAGCCGTTGGTATTTCCATGGTTGAATAATCGGGTTTTTTTTGTTATATTCCAAAAGTAAAATAATTGTCATTGCGAGTGGTAACGGAGTAATCTAAAACTAGATATAGATTGCCGCGCCATACTAATGGCTCGCAATGACGCGAGTTTTAAGGATTGTCAAAAAATGAAATCAGAAAAAAAACAACTTTCAAAAAACAGAATTAAATTAACTATTACTGTTGAAGCTAGTAAAGTCGAAGAATATTTTGAATCTCATTATAAACGTTTGGCGCCAACAGCAAATCTTCAGGGTTTTAGACCCGGCAAAGCGCCGCGCGTTATGACGATTGAAGCCATAGGACAAAGTCGTCTTACTAATCTTACCTTGGAGTCGGCGATTGACGAAGCTTATCGCGCGGCGCTTCAAGAGCACAAAACTTATCCTGTGACACAGCCGGCAATTACAATTAGCAAGCATCCCAAACTTGATGGAACGAGTGAAGGAAATGATCTAGCTTTTGAAGTAGAATTTGATATCTTGCCGGAAGCTAAAATTGGCAATTACAAAAAAATTAAAGTCAGCAAGATAGACCCAAAAACTACAGAAGTTACCAACGAGGAAGTTGAAAAAGTTGTCGATTATCTGCGCCGCCAAGCGTCAAAGTTAAATCCGATCGAGCGCGGAGCAAAAACAGGCGACTGGGCTGATATTTCATTTGAAGGATCGATAAAAGGCGTCAAAAAAGACAAGCTCACCAGCCCATCTCTTCCCATGGTTATCGGTGATACCAAGATGATCCCGGGGTTTGAAGGGAAGCTGGTCGGTATGAAAAAAGACGAAGAAAAGCAATTTGATATTAATTTCCCGAAAGATTTTCAGGACAAAGAGTTTGCTAGCGCTAAAGTAAATTTTAAGCTCAAGCTCAAGGAACTTCGCGAAGTTATTTTGCCTGAAATCGATGGCGAGTTCTTGAAGCGATTCGGTCTCAAAAAGATTGATGAGCTCAAGACGAATATCAAAAAAGGACTTGAAGGAGAGAAAAAGGAACAGGCCAGAGGGCAACAGATTTCTGAAATTTCCGAGCAACTGATCAAAATCACAAAAGTGGAAATTCCCAAAAGTCTTATCGATAGTGAAAGCCAAAGAATGAAAAATGTTTTGGCTTCCGACCTCTCCCAAAAAGGTCTGACGCTCGACAAATATATTGAGTCACTTAAAATTACGCAAAAAAAATTCGATGAAGATCTACTTGGACAAGCCAAGCGAAACATTCTTCTGGGCGTTGCAATTGGCGAGATAGCCAAAAAAGAAAAAATCGAAGTAAATTCCAAAGAAGGAACTAGAAGAGTGTTCGATTATCTTATCGAAAGCGCTAAGTAGAGCTAGAACTTAACTTTAAAATTTCCGATACCTTGATCGAAAATTTTTACTATTCGGGGTGAGTGTTTTTCGGGAACAAACCTGTATGTCCCCGGAGCAAAGAAAAGCCTTAGGGCTCCCTCGGGACTGGTTTTTGAAGATTTTAGCAATCGATGGTCTTTAGAAAAAATTTCAATTTGCTCGCTTCTAAGCGGTCTATTTTTGAAACTGTATGTTCTGATTGACCGGATGACGAGATAAAATCTGAAAGATAGATACAACGAAAAGCCGAACAGGGCGATAAGAGTTAGCTGAAGCGATAGATTCAGGTTTAAATATGCTACAAGAAGTTGTGTTAATGATAAAATTGCTAGCGAGAAGGAGAGGGTTAGGTTTAAGACGCTGAATTTAACGGCGAGACTCGACTCTTTAATATCTTCGGATCTGCGCAGCGTGAGATTGAATTTGAGTTTTTCTTTATCTAGAGAAAAGGTGTCGGTTGAGGATGGCTCGTAACCGAATTTGTTAAGCGTTATCTGATAATGATCGGAGCTCTTGAGGGAAAGCGAAAGGTTAGGCGATTTACTGTAGAGTTCTTTGATTAACTTTTCACCTTTAAAAATGGAACATTTGGCAAAATTGAGCGGGCGGCCAAGATCATCTTCGATCTCAATAAAAACATTTTTCTTTTTACCTTGAATCGTGGGGATGAAAAAACGCAAGGATAGATCGGGTGAATTTTTGATAAAAAAATAATAAAGCAGACTGCAAAGCCCGACAAGAATGGCTAATACAAATAATATAACTAAATTGGTTTGCAGATCCTCTAGTGAAGAAGTGTTGGAATTGAGTGTCTGAAGTCCATTGTCGGTAACAGAAAAAAATGCGAACATATATTTATTATACCAGAGGGTAGGGAGCTTTGCTTCTTGACTTTAAAGCGTTAAAGTGGTTAAATTTAATCTCGAATAAAACAGAGGAGCATATGAGTTATCTAATCCCAACAGTTATCGAGAAGAGTCAGTTTGGCGAGAGAGCTTACGATATTTATTCGCGACTTCTAAAAGAGCGAATCATTTTTCTGGGCGGACCGGTTGATGACGATGTTGCTAATATCGTGATTGCACAACTTTTGTTTTTGCAAAGCGAGTCTGACAAAGAGGATATCAAATTTTATATCAATTCTCCCGGTGGATCTGTTACAGCGACGCTGGCAATTTACGACACAATGAAGCACGTCAAATGCGATGTTTCGACTGTTTGTGTGGGGCAAGCAGCCTCGGGTGCGGCAGTTTTGTTGGCCGGAGGAAAAAAGGGTAAGAGGTTTTCGCTTAAAAATTCGCGCGTGATGATCCACCAGCCGCTTGGTGGGATCGAGGGTCAAGCGACCGATATCCAAATTCATGCCGAGGAAATTTTGAAAATCAAAGATAAATTAAACGACATTCTTGCTAGGGAAACCGGAAAGAGTAAAAAACAGGTTGAAGCCGATACCGAAAGGGATCGCTTCATGACCGCCGACGAAGCCAAGAAATACGGTCTCATCGATAAGGTTATTTAGGAGATATATGAAAGCACAAGAGATATTTGATCTGGCGGTAAAAATCGGGATTAAAAACGACCCGCGGGGAAAAGTGGAAGTCGAGAAGTTCTTGAAATCGGCCAAGAAAGACTACAGTGATCTTCCCGAAAAAAAGAAAAAAGAATTCGATAAGGAAAGATTTACTAATCCCTACTCTGATTCTAGGTTTTTAGTTGGCGATAAAAACAAACGCGTTAAACGTGTTTTAGTCGGAATCGATCCTGCAACGAGTATGGTTCTTTTGGCCAAAGAGCTCGAGCGCATGGGCAAGCCGATTGATTTAATCATTGCTCACCATCCAGCCGGAAAGGCGCTAGCCGATCTTCACGAAGTAATGGATCTTCAAACCAGTGTTTACTCCAAGGCAGGTGTTCCTGAAAACATTGCCGAGGGTATCGTTAGAGAGCAAGTGGAGGATGTCTCGAGGAGAATTGCGCCGGTTAACCACTATGATCCGACGATGGCGGCCGAGCTTCTCGGGATTTCGATGATCAATATTCACACTCCAGCAGATAACTGTGTTTGGAAATATGTTGAGGATTTTTTAAGCAAGAAAAAGCCGTCTCGGGTTGGTGAACTTGTTGAAACTCTCAAGGAGATTCCCGAGTACAAAAAAGCGACCGAACTCTCTGCCGGACCAGTTATTTTTTCGGGGAGCGAAAGATCACGTTGCGGTAAAATTGTTATCTCCGGAATGACGGGTGGAACTTCGGGCAAAGGCAGTGAAAAAATTTATGAACGGATGGCACACTATGGCGTCGGCACGGAAGTTGCAATGCATGTTTCTGACGAAGATCGTCTCGAAGCGGTCAAGCACTATGTTAACATTGTTATTGCTGGCCACATCGCTTCCGACTCGCTTGGACTTAATTTGATCTTAGACGAAGTTGAGAAGAAAAAAATTGAAATTATCCCCTGCTCGGGATTTATAAGGCACTCCAGAGTAAAAAAATAACTCTACTGTGATATTATTAAATAGAGGAACCATGGATTTTTTGGATTTAGTTAAGAAGAGGCATTCGGTCAGGGTTTATCAAAACAAAAGAATTCCTGACGAGGATATTAAATATATTTTAGAGTGTGCCAGGCTTTCGCCGAGCGCTTTTAACGTGCAGGATTTTCGTTTTGAAGTTACAGCAAATCGCGAAACAATTGGGAAAATTGCTAAAGCGACCGAAATGGTTTTCATTAAATCGGCTCCGGCGGTGGTTTTGGCTATCGGACTTGATGAGGAAAATAAATACAATATTACTGACGTCGCCATCGCTCTTGACCATCTTCAACTTGCGGCGGCGGAGAAAGAAATCGGCTCCTGCTGGGTGGGAACGCTCGGGCATTGGAATGTCGAGGAAGCCTTGAATTTGCCCGAGAACGAAAAAGTTTATGCAGTGATGCCGCTTGGCTATGATGCCGGTAAGCTCTTGATCAAAAAGCGTAAAAGTTTCGAAGAACTATTTAAAATAGAAAAATGAAGTGTTTATGTAACTGTCCCGAAAATCAAGTCAATGCCAAAGTAGCGAGATTAAATGCTCTTTGGACTTTAGTTTTGGCGATACTCTTTATTTTCGTTTGGCGATGGACTGCTTATATTTTATTCTTGGACTTTTTCCTAAAAGCAATTTTTCATCCGCGCTATTCACCGATTAGCCGCTTAAATAGCTGGTTCTTAAAAGTTCTCAAAATTGAGCCGAAACTTATTTTTGCCCCGCCAAAACTTTTTGCTGCTAAGGTGGGTTTTATATTTTCTGCCATAGTCATCATTTTGTATTTGCTCGATTATATTCTGGCGGCGCAGATTTTTGCCGGAGTTCTAGCCCTTTTTGCATTTTTGGAATTTGCTTTTGAATTCTGTATGGGATGCTGGGCCTACGAAATAATTCAAAAGTTAAAAGTCAAAAATTAAGGAGTTGCTTTGCAATATTGATTTTTGATGCAAGTTTTGCTAAATTATTAAAGCGCGTAAGGCGCTTTTTAGGTTAACTTCGAGGGAGGAAATGATGGAGCTGAAAGCACAGTTTGACCAAGGGCAGGCAGCAATCGCTCGTCTCGCAAAGGGCGAATACGATCTAGCGGAAGCAACCAAGATTGGAGACAAGACGCTTGGCTGTATCGACGAGGGCATCGAGTATGCTTGTTATCGGTTGGCCGGTTCGGGACGACTTCTGGGCGAAGAGCAAGCCGTTGCTCTCGTAGAGAAGTTTGGGCTTGATGTCGGCTATCACTCCGATTGCGGAGCGGTCCGCAAGTATCTTGTGGAAGGCGCTGGGGTTTTGGATCCGAGCGATGAAGAAGTGGATGCGGAAGCGAAGCGCTGGAGTGAGCAGATCGCCAGGATGGCGAAAACGAAAGCAGTCGAAATGCCGCTGGAGCGGCCCGAGCATCACATTGCCCTTTGCGCCTATTACGATGGCACGGGACAGATGACTTCGTGCAAAGGCTTGCCGCTCGGGTTTATCGTCAGCCGCACCATTTTGCCGCATGATTATGCGATAGCAGAAATGGTGACGGCAACCGACATTGCCACGAACCACGGCTTCAACGACCTGTTCACCCACGAACATCCGTTCCTACTCGTTGCAGTTGGGCGCGATCAAGATCAGGCCCAAGAGCTCGAAGAAGAACTCAAGACTCATGCTCTGAGGCAGCTGACAGAATCCCAACAGGGTCGCGTCAAAGTGATCTCGATTCACCTCCAACGGATTCGCCTTTAGCGTATTTCCGTCCCGACCCGCTCAGCGGCGTCGGGACGTTTGTTTCTAAGCCAATCTTTAAAAACTGCAGATTCTGGCATAAAATTGACGGCCGTTAATTTTATGCCGTATAATTAACTGATAATGGAAAATAGAATTTCTTCCTCGGCAAAACTTCTCTCTGAAATTTTTGATTTAAGCAGAGCAGAATCCTCTCTAGGAGCTTTTTTATTTAGTTTTGGATCAGCTCGAATTCTCTCGCAAAATATGCGCATGACCAATGAGCAGTTTAGAAGTTCTTTTCGCGGTCTGCAAAAAAACGGTTATATTAAAAAAATAAATGAGAACCAGTTTCTCATTACACCAAAATCTCTCGCAAAAGTTCGAGTTTTGAAAATTATCAGTGATGACTGGACTAAGGGAAAATGGGATGGCTGGTGGAGAATTATAGTTTTTGATATTCCAGAAAAGACGAGAAGTCAACGTAATATCTTTAGATCGCTGCTTAAGCGGAAGGGTTTTATTGGTATTCAAGGAAGCGTTTTTATTGCTCCGTTTGCTGAGTTTGAGGAGCTTGCAAAATTAAGAAAAGATTTAAAAATTGAAAAGTATGTTTCATTCTTTAGGTCAAAAAGTGCTGAGACTGACGACGACCGTCTATTAAAGAAAAAGTTTAAATTATAGTCGGCATAAAATTGACGGCCGTCAATTTTATGCCAGTTTAAATCGATATAAATTTGACTGAGGGGCGATTTCGAGTTACATTTTGGCTATGAGCTTAAAAAGAGATGTTGAACTATTGTTTGAAGCGGGGACGCTTAG
>Ga0180007_10003611_pt1 | contig 17086 bp, 16 predicted proteins | sample MM_PC_MetaG_FD_121122 | JGI IMG/M metagenome (GOLD analysis project Ga0180007, IMG submission 121122) | Groundwater microbial communities from the Aspo Hard Rock Laboratory (HRL) deep subsurface site, Sweden - MM_PC_MetaG | ecosystem: Environmental > Aquatic > Deep subsurface > Groundwater... | reverse complement strand
TGTTCATCTGTGAAATAATATAATCCCATTTCATCACCAGCTTCCTATTATCTCTATTATAAAGTAAAAACCCTATAGCCAGGGTCTTTTTTCAAAGAGTCCGTTTTATAGGGTACATTTTAGATATAGGGTTAATTTTTTTAAATTTCTTTGACTTGACTAGCGTCAAATTCAGTTGGTGTTGCGCGTCCAAATAAATCAAGATCAACAACCAATTTTTCTTGGTCGTTATCAACATGAACAACTTCACCCTTAAGGCCTAACCAAGTACCATCGATAACTTCTACTTGTTTACCTAATAGATGATTGAATGTAGGTTTACTGATAACACCAATCTTAAGTAAAATCTGATTGATTTCATCTGGAGCAAGTGGAACTGGTTTTGTTCCTCCTCCTGATGAACCTAAGAAGCCTGTGACTCTTGGTGTATTTCTTACTACGAACCACGATTCGTCAGTAACCATCATTTCTACGAAAACATACCCTGGAAAGAGTTGTTTGATTTTTTCTTTTTCTTTACCGTCAGCTTTTTTCTCAATGACGGTTTCTTCAGGGACTATGATTCTAAAAATAAAATCAGACATTCCCATACTTTCAACACGTCGTTCTAAGTCAACCTTGACGGCATTTTCATAACCTGAATAGGTTTGAATAATATACCATCTAACAGCTTGACTCATAGAATACCACCAAGCAAGCGAATGATGAGTATATCATAAAGCAGTAGCATACCAGTCAAGATGAATAAGAAGATTAAAACGCGAACGCCATGATCCAAAAACTTAGGCCAAGATGGCCATGAAATCTTCTTTAATTCTGGGATTGCAGGTAAGAAGAATGGATAAACTACAAGAATTAATCCAAATACTGATATAGCAAATAAAACCCAAGCAAATATGATGCCATTGTTGCCTTGTCCTAAAATTGGGAAGTTTTCATTGATTTGTAATAATGTGCTTCCGCTGATGATCATCATTGCTAAAGCACCTGATAAGGTAGCTAAAATACCAAGAAGTAAGTTCTCCCATTTATATTCAGTTGTTAAAACTTCTAGTAATTTACTTTTTTGTTCTACTGGTTTTTGTTTGATTGCCATAATAGCCTCCTATTTACTTTCCTTATGAATCGTATGCTTGTTGCACTTGGGACAAAATTTACTTGTCTCAATACGTTCTTTTTGTGTCTGTTTATTCTTTGTTGTATTATAATTTCTACTTAAGCATTCCGAACATACTAATATAATTTTCTCGCGCATTAAAAAACCACCTTCTGTGGTCATTCGCAAGTGTATTTTAACACTTAAAAATGACTTAGTCAACTATCTAATATATTATAACATATTTTTATACTTTTCTTTGATTCTAAAAATGGTGTTATAGATTTGCTTTTTTGAATATTTTGTCTGTCTTACAATCTCTGCAACTGATTTTCTTTCTAAAAAGTATGACTGGTGAATTTGTTGTTCGAGTAATGAATTGCATGCAATTTCTATCGGCTCTTCTTCGATATATGTCACACCTTTACAAAAATCAGTATGCTCATATAAATAATAATTAGGTATATTATTCTTGATCTTATATAATTGCCTTCTCAAAATGAGTTCAAAATAACGGGTAAAGCTTTTATTTCTCGTTTCATCAAATGTCTTTAGTGCCTTATGGAGCATCAGAATACCTTCTTGATGCAAATCATCGTGTTCTTTTGGATCCACATTGAGTAAATGAACTTGCTTCCAGATGAATTTATGATACTTTTTAAACATGAATGCCATCGCAATGTCATCCTGTTCGTTTTGGATAAGATAAACCAGTTCATAATCATTCATCACATAATGCATATTATTTGAGTGTAGCATACATCATCAAGGCTGCCGCGACACTCACATTAAGCGAGTTAATCTTCCCATACATTGGAATTTTGACAAGAAGATCACAGTTTTGTTTAATCAAAGGCCTAATGCCTTCGCCTTCATTGCCTAAAACAATCGCGAGTGATAGGTCAAGTGGCATATCAAGATATGATTTTTCTGTTGTTCCATCGGTTCCAATTACCCAAATATTTTTTTCTTTGAGTTTTAATATCGCCTGATTAATATTAGCAACCAAAATCACAGGAACATGCTCTATAGCTCCAGATGATACTTTAGCAACAGTTGCTGTGAGTTGAACTTGACTTCTTCTGCTTAAGATAATACCATCGAATTGAACAGCTTCTGCAGTACGCATAATCGCACCTAAATTATGTGGATCTTCAATACTGTCTAGAATAATGAATCTTTGAATCTTGGCTATATCAATGATATCTTCAAGCTCATAGGTTTCATAATCTTTGACATCAGCTACAACACCTTGATGCACAGCGTTCTGCGTAAGATTGTTGAGTTCTCCTTTAGATACACGACGAAATTCGATGCCTTTGTCTCTTAAAAAACTTAAGAAATGACCGTCAGAAATCTTATCATCTACCATCACTTTATAAATGGGTCTATTTGCAAAAATAGCTTCCTTTATAACATTTTTTCCATAAATTATCATGATTTATCCCTCCAGGTTAATTCTATAAAAGTCCATATAAAAAATCGGAAAATATTTTGAAAAAAAGACTTAATAAAAGGGCGATGCACGCCCTTTTTTATTATTGCATATCAGCAAGCTTATTCAAGATGGTTCGAACAAATGTCTTAATCCATCCATATAGATTAGATAGAATATACATCAGTGGGAATGCTGCTTGAGCTAAAACGATGAGTAATAAGATTTGAGGCATTGATAATGGTGCTAATGCACTAGCTTCCAATGTGGTAAATGGAGCGAAATCAAACCAGAATGGAAGGAATATGATTGCTACAAAGAAGAAAGTAATCATAATAAAGAATAGTGTTTTTCTCATCTTATTAAATGGGGTTGAGATTCTAAAGAGTACCATGAGTGATACGACAGTTGCTGAAATGACAATCAGTGTTGAAACTACTGTACTACTCATATTTAATGATTTTTCAAATCCAAATATGACTAAGCTATTAATCATAACAACAAGTGCACCAGGTAGTGCAGCTTTTAAGATGTTTAATAGGAAACGTCCTTTAACAAGCTTGTTATTAGCTTCAAGTACTAGGAAGAAAGAAGGAATACCAATAACCAAGTAATCGATTAATATCAACTGATTTGGTAAAATCGGATAACTACCATTTCTCGTAATCGCAATAACTGCAAGTAGGAAAGAAAAAATTGTTTTTGTTAAGAATAACGTGGAAACACGTTGTACGTTGTTGATAACTCTTCTACCTTCACTAACAACCTTAGGCATTGAAGAGAAATTAGAATCCAGTAGAACCAAGTGAGATACATTTCTTGCTGCTTCGCTACCTGAAGCCATTGCAATTGAGGTATCTGCTTCTTTAAGTGCTAAGATGTCATTGACACCATCACCTGTCATAGCAACGGTTTTACCGTTGTTTTTCATTGACTCAATAAGTAATTTCTTTTGTTGTGGAGAAACACGGCCAAATACAGTATATCTTGAAGCTGAACGAACAACTTCTTTATCTTGCATGCCTTCTAGACTAACATATTTATCTGCATTTGCTATACCTGCACGTTGTGAAATTCGTGAAACTGTTGCCGGATTATCACCTGAAATAACTTTTACTTCAACATTATGTGATTTGAAATATTCGATTGTTTCAATGGCATCAGGTCTGATTGTATCTTCAATCATGATGAGAGCAAGTGGTACAATCTTACCTTCAACTTTGGTTTCTACGATGTTTCCAGTCGAATGTGCGACAACTAATACACGATAGCCTTCAGATGATTGTTTATCGACTTCTCTTTCAATCACGCCATAGTTATCCTTAATAACAAATTCAGGAGCTCCTAAAACGAAAGTGCCATAACGATCAAATTGTACTGCACTAAACTTTCTTGAACTAGAAAATGCAATTAAGTGTTTATGTCTAATGCGTTTAGCAGTCCCAAATCTTTCAGCAAGTGCATCAGATGTCAAATTCTGATCATTTTGAGCATTGATCATTGCGGAAATGATATTTTTAAGTGGCAATCCAGTCTCATTCTTATATTCGATAATGCTTTTAACTGTCATTGTGCCATCTGTGATTGTTCCGGTTTTATCTAAACATAATGTATCGACACGTGCTAACATTTCAATACAATATAATTCTTGAACTAAAGTATTATTTTGAGCCAATCTGATAACACCAACAGCTAAAGCCATTGAAGTTAATAAGAAGAGTCCTGAAGGAATCATTCCTATCATGGCACCTGCAGTTTGTCTAACAATAAGGGCATATTCTTCACTTGAAAATCTTTGTCCAATAGTAAGTGCGGGATCCCAAGATGTTGATGTCCACATTAAGTAAAATAATGTTCCAGCCAATGGTAGAATCAAAATACCAACAACGCGAATGATAATCTTAAGTGATCCCAATAAATCAGATTGTGGTTTCTTATATCTTTTAGCTTGATTAGTTAATTTTTGAATGTAGATATCTTTACCCACTGCAGTTGCTTGAGCAAAACACGATCCTGATACAACAAAACTTCCTGAGTAAAGAGTATCGCCTTTTTTCTTGATGACTGGATCTGATTCACCAGTAAGAAGAGATTCGTTAACTTCTATAGAGCCTTGGCGAACAACAGAATCAGCAGGTATTTGCTTACCAGAACTTAAGAATAAAATATCATCAATAACAACATCATGCACTGCTATTTCAAATTCATCTGAATCTCTAATAACAATTGCTGTAGGAGCTGATAATAAGGATAATTTATCAATTGTCTTTTTAGCTCTAATTTCTTGAATAATACCTATGGTAATATTTGCTGTAATGACACCCATGAAAAATACATTGGTAATAGCTGCGCCAACAGAGATTAACCATGCAAACATCGCGAAGTTCAAGAAATTAAAAAATGTAAAAATATTTGATCTGATGATATTAGGAATACTCTTACTGCTACCTGAATCACTGATATTAGCAAGCCCTGCCATTAAGCGCAGTTCAACTTCATCTGTCGATAAACCTAATTCGACATCTGGATTATATCTTTCAACGATAATATCATCTTTATTTTTAATTTTATCTTTGACGATAAGACTTTCTTTAGGCTCTTCATTTAAAGGCACATGCAACCCTAAAGGATCGCCCTTCATTTGGACGATATCTTCTTTAATGATTGTCTTTGGTCCTCTTTGACGTTTAGGCTTAGAGATTTCGATATCAGTGTCACTTGAGTCATCAATCAAAGCTTTTAAATCATCATTACTGGCGTTTGTTTTTAATTTTTTGTCAACTGTTTTTTCCATTGATATCTCCTTCCTCTATAAATTTCATACCTGTAGCAATCAATTCATCAGCGCGTTCTATTTGATTCAGATACAAAAATCCCACTAATGTTTCAAATCCGGTTGCTAAATGATATGTTTTAGCGTCAATATTTTTTCTTCCTGGTCCGCTTGCATTTCTACCGCGCTTGAAAAGTTCAACTTCATCTTCTGTGACTAATGATGCATCCATAAAATAACTCATAATCTTAGCTTGTGCCATACCCGATGTAAATCGTATGGCTTGTTTGTGTAAATCATTGACATGTGTGAGTTTCTTATCAATAAGGTACATGCGCACTTTGAGTTCATAGTATGCATCACCGATATATGCCAGTGTAAGTCCGTTCAAATTACATCCATCCTTGCTCAGTTAGCTCAGATCTTAATTGATCGGCTCTAATGAAATCCTTATTATTTCTTGCTTGTTCCCATTCACGATACAAATTGAGTGTATTTTCATTCATGTTGAATGTTGGCATAATGCCTAATACTGTTAAAATCTCTTTAGCAGTATGGTATAAACTAGCAAGATTTTCAGTATCCTTTTCTTTATTCATCAATTTGATAACTTCATAAACAACCGTCATCACATTAGGAATATTAAAATCGTCATTCATGTGTTCCTTGAATTGATTAATGTATGATTGAATCCCGACATGTTCAGCAATATCCTCCAAGGACATTGTTAAAAATGCTTTTTTTAAGGCACGTTCTATTTTATCATATTCTTTTGAAAACTGCACCATTAAGTCATCGCTATAGTTGATTGGTTGACGATAATGGTGACTAATCATGAGTAATCTGAATGCTAGTGGATTGTAATCGAGGATTAAATCTTTGACTAAAGAAATATTTCCTATCGATTTGCTCATTTTCACGTTGTTAATATCGAGCCGACCAACATGCATCCATGTTCTAGCTAAGTGATGATGATCATGGACAACGGTTTGAGCTATTTCATTTTCATGGTGAGGAAATTTTAAATCGGTCCCACCACCATGAATATCGATTTCACCACCAAATATTTCACGATTCATCACGGCACATTCAGTATGCCATCCAGGTCTGCCTTTGCCCCATGGACTATCAAAAGATAGACCATCATCAGATGTTTTCCAAATGCTAAAGTCTCTAGGATTTTCTTTTTCATCATCAAGTGTGATTCTGACACCTTGAGAAAGCTCATCCATATTTTGCTTATTTAAAACCCCATAATCGGGATCGCTACTTACTCTAAAATAAACACCACTTGGTCTAACATAGGCAAATCCTTCACGAATAAGATCTTCAATATAAGAAATCATTTGTGGAATGAATGCTGTTGCCTTAGGCATAAAATCAGGAAGATAACTATTTAGAACTAAAGTCATATCAATAAAATTTTTAGTGTATAAATCAGTCAGCTGTTTTTCTCTTAATTTGAGTTCTTTTGCTTTATCAATGATTTTATCATCAACATCGGTGATGTTTGATACAAACTGAACTTCATAACCTGTGTATTTTAAATATCTCTTGACAACGTCAAAAAAGATGACTGGTCTGGCATTACCCAGATGAATGTCACCATATACAGTAGGTCCGCAAACATACATAGTTACTTGATGTTCATGTATCGGTTTGAATATTTCAGTTTTCGAAGAAAGAGAATTGTAAATCTTGAGCATATGATGTGCCCTCCTCTTTGTTTTATTATAGTAGAAAAGAGACAAAATAACAAGAAAACAACTGGACTTTGATATATTTTTAAGAAATTGGCTTTATGAAAGAATAAACCACTCATTGAGAGTGGTTCATAGCTTATATTTTTCTAAGTTCATCTAAAATTTTGACCATCGCCCAAGTATCTTGTTTACAATACTCTAAAAGGTCTTGATATGTCTGTTTAAATGTTTGATCATCCATAAATGGAAATCTTGCATAAGCAACTAAAGCTTCGGTCCCATTTCCTATACCTAAATCTTTATAGGTCAAATCACTAAAAACAGGAAGCACTTTTTTAATTGAGAACGAACCATTTAAGTCATTATGATAATAGTTGATCGTTTTAGCTAATTCTTCTTCAAAGCCAAGAGGAACATAAAGTTTTTGGTTGCCCTTAAGTAGATGCATCAAGTCAAAAAGTCTATCAACCATATCTAACAATCTTTCGCGATATTCAGGATATATTTCAGCCATCTCTTTCAGTCTTGTTTGTTCAAATGATTGATTATAAACAAGAATTGATCCACCATCTTGCTTGATGATTGAAAGCATATGTTCAACCAAATCTTTTCTTAAATCAATATGTTTAGTTGCAATATAACTATCGTTATCCAAATCCTTATCACAAACACCTGGAGCATGTTCAATATGGATAGAATATTGGAATAAGGATTGGCTATATGGTTTTTCGCCTTTGAATCTTGGTAGAGGACACGGAAATGTTTCAAAGTCTAAATGGTAAATAGGATATTTGAGGGTTTCTATGCCAGCTCTTATTTTTTCTTCATGATAAAAGGGTTCTCCTGATTCAATCACTTCTCTTTGAATAATGTTGTTTGCTCTTTTTAACCACGAAAATGGTATATCGGTTGCATGAATATAACCTTCATTGATCAAATCGTATCGATCATGTTTTTCATCATGATCATCTTTGAATCCGTTGTGTCCACCCATATAAGTGAATAAGCTATTCTTTTCTGGAATATGCTTGTAACAGATTGGAAAAAACTTGCATTGTCTAGAATCTTTTCTTTGACAGTGTATGCCAAGATGCACTGGGTTTGCATTTAAAGTGTTTAGTCTATCTAATACGATTTGTACATCATTTTTGATTATCGGCATCATTGATTCAGTTAAAGAAGTAACATCAATAAGAGTGATGATATCATCACCATAGATGGGTTCATTCTTCTCATTGACTAGTCCTTCATGGATATACTCAGAGTTTAAGACAACCAAATAATATTTGATGTTTTTATTGGTTTTTAAAGCATTTTCCAATACATATCTTTGGTATGATATGTCATAGACATAACGACCTTCTTTTCCAAGTCTATTTCTTAGTTTTTGAACTTTCTTCTGATAATCTTCGTTGATGTCACCAAAAAGATCCTGCTGCAGCATCAAAATACCTTCAGGACTATAATCAAATAAAGGTGTTTTTTCTTTATTTTCATTTTTATAGTTCATATCGATGAATTTTTTACTTGTAGTTGCTTTAACCTCAAAAACACGGATGGTATCATCGTCTTCTTGATATCCATCTAAAAAACAATAAAAACGAAATCCTTCATTTTCGTACTCAAATCTTTTTTGATGGTAAGTATCTAAACTATAAATGACATGCCCTTCATACTTTTTTTGAATGACCTGTCCACTAATAACTTCTATTAAGTTATAATATGGCAACATGGTTTCCATTTGAACATCTTGTTTCATTAAAATATCGTTACCATCTTCATCAATCATGTCGTCTAAAAGGATTGAAACTTTTTCTCTGTTTTCTTCACCTATAAGATCCTCTAGTTCTGGATCGTCAGAAAAAGAAACGATTGCTTTGTTTTTTTCTCGTTGAATCTCGTCTAATGCAGGATATCTATTGCATCTGATGTAATTGATAAATCTTGTTTTTGAAATACGCATATGATCACCATCCATATTATAACATGATAGTTAAACAACAATTACGCTTTATAAAACTTATCATTTCGAATTTCAATGATCCTGTGATATCATTTTAAGTGAGTTTGTTTAAGAATTATATGAGGAGCTTATCAATGAAAAAACCAGAATGGACTATAAATGATATTCATGATTTAAAAGGAAAAATAATGATTGTTACTGGAGCTAATGTTGGTTTGGGTTATGAGTCAACAAAAATATTTGCACAAAAAAATGCCACAGTGATTATGGCATGTCGTTCAAAGGAAAGAGCTGATGAGGCCAAAAATCAAATTGTAAATGAATTCCCAAGTGCTGATCTCATCACAATGACTTTAGATTTAAGCAGTTTAAATAGCGTCAAAGCATTTTCAGATTCATTTAAAAAGAAATATAATAGATTGGATGTTTTACTTAATAACGCTGGTATTATGACAGTTCCTTATGGAAAAACCGAAGATGGATTCGAACTTCAAAATGGTGTTAATCACTTAGTTCATTTTGCTTTGACAGCCCAATTATTTGAGCTCATAAAAAATACACCTGATTCAAGAATTGTTAATGTATCAAGTATCGCTCACAAACAAGGGAAAATGGATTTTGACAACTATCTATACGAAAATGGTGATTACGGTAAGATGAAATCTTACGGTAGAAGCAAGTTATCAAACTTGTTGTTTACCTATGAATTAGATCGACGTATCAAAGAAAAAGGGTATGCTGTCAAAGTTTTAGCTGCACATCCTGGAACATCAAGCACAGAGTTAGGAAGATATCTCAAATCAGAGGCATCCTCAAATTCATTTTTGAAATTCGCATTAAAATTCGGTCAACCTCCATACATGGGATGTCTACCTCAAGTGAGAGCTTCAGTAGATGTTAATGCAAAAAGTGGTGAGTATTATGGACCAAATGGTCTATTCGAAATGAAGGGAAACCCCGTTCTAGTAAAATCGAATAAACGTTCTCATAACTTAAGTGATGCAAAATTGCTTTGGGAAAAATCAGAACAACTGACAAATATCAAATTCGAAATATAAAAGTGAAACTTCGCAAAGTTTCACTTTTCTTTTTTGATTGATTTAAATTTGTATTATGCGTTTGTGTTGATAACGTTTTGATCAAAAGTTTCTTGAGCCCAATCGCTTGTGAAATAATCAGTCATATTTGTATAAACTGTTGAAGGATCACTTAAAACTTCAGAAACAGAATTGATATTCAGACTTAAATCACCAATAACGCCAACATTGTGAACGGTTGTTCCTATTTTATCACCAAAAGTTTGAGAAGCCTTGAGTGTTACATCATCAGAGACGGTAATGTCAATGGTTTGTAAATCTCCATAACGAACGACTTGTGATATTAACTTATTTGACCCATAGAATCCAAATAATCCACCAACAAAGAATGTTTTTGAAACTAGAGCTTCATTATCATTTTTTTCATGGTTCACTGTAATCGATCCACCATAAAATGCATTGGTTGTATTAGTCATTGCAAATCCCGAAATACCACCTACATAAACTGCATAATTTGCAGTTGTAGTGTCTGCAGTAGTACCAAAATCAAGATCTAACACAATACTTCCTATGCCAGCAACATCTTGAACTGATTTGAGATTGTTAATCGCGTTGTTATCGCCAAATAATCCACCCACATTAATAGATACATTTCTATTCTTTAATGAACTGCCTGCCATGATAAAGTGAATATCTGTATCGACAAATACTTCTTTAATCTTTGCATCAAGTGAAAGGAATCCGACAGCTCCACCAACTTTGATATTGCCATAAGATGTTGAAGTTAAACCGATTTTAACATCTTCAACTGTTACATTAGTCATAACAGCTCTAAACTCTCCTGCTATACCGCCAACATAAGCTTGAACTGTACTTGAGGTTGAGTAGTTGATTTCACTATTGGTTATTGTGATATTTTCAATGTTTGCTGTTGCACTTGATACATACCCTGCTAAGATCCCAACTCTTGATGATGTAATCATCGCAAGTGGTTCTGCTTCTGTACCGATGGTTACATTGTCAATCACTAGATTTTCAATTGAACCAGAAGAAACATAGCCAAATAGTCCTGTATAGGTTGTAATTTTATTAAATGCCACATTTGAGATGGTATATCCTTGTCCATCAAATGTTCCCGAAAATGATGCGGAAAATGGTGAAACAAAATCGATATCAGTGAAATCTAAGTCATTATCCAATACATAGTGACCAGCACGGTTCGTATTCATGGCTAAGAATTCTTCAGTTGTTGTAATGTGAATCGTCGAAGCTGTAGGTAATGTGTATGTAGCTGTACCAATGATTATTGAATCTCTTCCAACTGTCGCGTGAACTTCTAATGTGTATGTTAAAGTATTATCAAGACTTGAAAAAGTGATGTCTGCGTAATCCGCTTCAACATTCATTTCCTTGGAATTTGCTATTGATCCGTCTGGTTTAAGGAGTTTAACTGTAACAATGCCTGTGATTTCAGCATCCGGATCACTAACTTCTACAGAAAACGTAATGGCTGTTTGTTGTAAATCAACATCATAAAATGTTGCTGTTGCAGTTGTTTTAGATTGACAACCTGCAAGCATTGCAAGGAAGAAAACCCCTACAATGATACCTAAAATCTTTTTCATGCTTCACCTCTTAATTTTGTCATAGTTTGAGTAAGTCTTGCTAATACAATATCTCTTCCTAATAATGCAAGAGAAACTGGTAAGCTAGGACCGTGCATATCTCCTGTTGTTGCTATTCTTAGTCCCATAAATAATGGTTTTCCTTTAGTTTGTGTATCTGATCCAGTCTGTTTGATGAGAGCCTCAATTGTCTCTGAAGAAAAATCACTTGAATCAAGGTGATTATAGAATGCTTCTAAAACCTTAAGACTTTGATTTTCCACTAAGAATTGATAAGATTCTTCATTTAGAGCGAATGTTTGGTGGAAAAACGATTGATAAAGTTCAACAATTTGTCCGATATGTGTCATTCTATCTTGGAAAATGCTCACGAGTAATAATAACCATTCATCGCTTTTAACTTTGATCCCTGCTTTTTCGAAGAAGGGTTTACTCTTTAAAGCGAGTTCTTCATGTGAGAGAGCCTTAATGTATTTGCTGTTGACATAGGCTAGTTTTTCTTTATCAAACATAGCAGGCGCTTTTGAAAGTCTACTTGGATCAAACTGGGAGATGATTTCTTCTTTTGAAAGAATTTCTTGATTACCTGTTGGTGACCATCCTAATAATGAGATGAAGTTAAACATTGCCTGTGGCAGATATCCCATTGATGCATACTCAGAGATAAATTGAATGACGTTTTGATCGCGTTTACTTAATTTCTTTTTTTGCTCATTGACAATAATTGTCATATGCCCAAATTGAGGCATACTCCATCCAAATGCTTGATAAACCATCATTTGTTTCGGTGTGTTTGTTATATGTTCTTCACCACGTAATACATGAGTGATTTCCATTAAATGATCATCAATAACAACAGCAAAATTATAAGTAGGAATACCATTATCCTTCATGATAATCCAATCTTCAACATCTCTGCTGTTAAACTTGAGTTCACCGCGAACAAGATCATCAAAGACATAATCAATATCTTTTGGGACTTTAAAACGAATGGCGAACACTTCACTATCTTCTCTATATTCTTTATATGCTAAGCCTTTATCTAACAATTCATTGGCATATTGAGTATAAAACTCAAGTCTTTCCAATTGACGATAAGGACCATATGCGCCACCTTTATCAGGCGACTCATTCCAATCAAGCCCCAACCAACTCAAGTAATTAAGTTGAGAATCTTCTCCACCAACAACATTTCGTGCGACATCAGTATCTTCGATACGTACAATAAAATCGCCGCCAAAATGACGTGCGAATAAATAATTGAACAATGCACTTCTTGCATTGCCTATATGGAGGAGTCCTGTTGGACTTGGTGCGTATCTTACTCGAACTTTGCTCATATTTATCCCATCCTTACATGCAACTAATATTATACGATATAATCATTGATTAAACAATGTTTATATGAATTTATTCATATTTGAGAGAACCGGTGTATCCGATAGATACCAGATAGTCATTGATTTGCTTGCGTTTCTTAAAAACTATAACTTTATCTTTATATTTGATCTTATAGCTGTTAATGAGTGCCTTAGATTTTCTGGTTCTACCATTAAATAAGATCCACCAAATAAAACTTAAATCAAGTTTTTCTTTACACCCTTCGGCAATCGTATCACGATTCTGATTATGGTATTTAATGCGACGTACAATAGCACCATAAAGGCACTTAAAACGGTTAAAGTCAAAGATGAAAAGCTGATCGCATAGATCAAATCTTTCCTTTGCATACTTTCTGTATAGTCCATCAATGACCCAATCATCTTGGCTCATGAACTTCTGTATTTTATGTTCTACTTCCTCTTTATCATTTCTACTCCAATTGGGACCAAAAAACACACGATCAATATGCAATACAGGTAATTGATAATGTTCTGCAAGTCTTTTTGCAAATGTTGATTTCCCCGAACTTGAATGTCCTACTACTAGTATTTTCATATATTTTCCTCTTCGACATCAAAGACTTCAAGTAAGCTTCGATTGATTTTTTTAGTTTCACCATGCTTAACGAATAACATGGTTATCAATGACAATATCACAAATATTGTTGCATATGGAAACAGAAGTAATCTGCCATATTTATCCATGAGAATACCTGAAAATATGGGTGTAAATATTTGCGCAGTCATTGATGCAGCATAATAATATCCTGTATATCTACCGATGTCTCCACGGCTCATTTCAACGACCATGACGTAGGTGTTAATGCTAATCATCGTTAACCCTGTTCCTGCTAAAGCAATGATTCCTGCAGTTATCCAAGATTGATTTTCATGGAGGAAGAAAACACTACTTAAAGCACCCGCAAGAATAACCATACCAAGCATAACCGTCTTTTTTCTACCTAAAACCATGGAAAGGATACCAATAGGAAGAATAGTCATGATAACAAATGCTTGAGCAACTATAAATGGAAAATCATAGAAATTCAAGTTAAGTACTTTAGGTAAATAGTCTGCAATTTTAGACATAACGGCATTATATCCACTAAATAATAAGAACACGGAAGCAAGTAAGAAATAAAGAGATATCCGACGTTTGAGTGTCATTTGTGGTGTTGATTCAGTCTTACTGAAAGCACCTTTATACAATCCTAATTTTTCACTAAGAGCTTTCTGTTTCTTTACAAGTTCAGGTTCATCAACTTTCCACAAAAATAAGCCAAGAATAACTAACATTAAAACCCCTATAAAGATATAAACAAATACATGGTTATCATAATCATGTCGATTCATACCACTAAGCATGATGACATAGACTGCTATAATGCCCCCTAAGGCACCCATAAGGGTGATAACAGCATTAGCTTTACTGCGTAAAGGTTTGATGGTGATATCAGGCATAAGTGCAACAGCAGGTGATCTAAATATTGTCATTGAAATCAGTGCAATGAATAAGATACCAGCAAAAATGATGAGATTGGGTAAATTATTTGAAGTGACTTCCCATGCACGTTCAGCTAAATATCGATAATAAATATCTTTGATGATAGATAGCTCTCTGGCATCTAAGTTTTCTGAATCACTATCTAGTATTATAAGCATTTGACCTTTGATGTTGGTCTCCCATTCATCAAATTTCACTTTACTGATTCTTCCTAATTCATAACTGTATTCTCTTTCGGAAGTCATATTGCTGACAACCAAATACCAATGGCTTGTTTCACTGACGTCAGCTAATGAATCAAAGGCTACATCGTAATGATTTTCAATGATATCAGTTGCTTGTATATTTAATGTTTGGACATTATCTGTATAGGCTAATGCCATAAAGGCAAATGCTGATAAAACAGTACCTACAATAATATAGGGTGTTCTTCTACCTAGTTTATGATTGCTTTTATCGGATAATGCTCCAAATAATGGCAACAAAATAACCGCCATAACATTATCAAATGCCATAACGATACCAGACCAAGTTTGGTTCAAACCAAATTTATCAATAAGCGTTCTTGCAATCAGTAAATCATAGGTTTGCCAAAACATGGAAATGATTAAGAAGATTAGACCAACATAAATTGTATTTCTATAATTCAGCTTCATAAATGACCTCTTAAATGCACTTCATTTCCATTATATCACGATACTAAAAAAGAAAGGGACCCAATTGGGTCCCAACGCATTAACGTTTTGAGAATTGTGAAGCTTTTCTTGCTTTTTTCAAACCATACTTTTTACGTTCTTTAGAACGTGGATCACGTGTAACGAGTCCTGCTGGTTTTAAAACTAAACGCAATTCTGGATTGATGACCATTAACGCTCTTGTGATACCAAGACGGATTGCTCCTGCTTGACCTGTTAGACCGCCACCATAGACGTTAACAGAAATATCATATTTGCCTTCATTTTCAGTTAATACTAAAGGTTGTGTTACGTCTAAACGAGTAGCTGCTGATGGAATATATTCTTCAAATGCACGTCCATTGATTAAAAATGAACCTTTACCACTTGTTAAAATAACTCTTGCAACTGACTTTTTACGACGTCCAGTACCTAAATATTGTACTTTTTCTTGTTTTGCCATGACTTATAATACCTCCAATACTTCTGGTTGTTGTGCAGCATGTTTGTGTTCTGGGCCTGCATAAACGAAAAGCTTATCTGCCATTTGTCTGCCTAATGTAGTATGTGGCAACATACCTACAATTGCTTTTTCAACCATACGTGTGGGGAATTTAGCCATAACTTTTTTTGCTGGTGTAGCTGTAAGACCGCCATTATAGCCTGAGTGACTATAATACATCTTCTTATCCCATTTTTTACCAGTTAAAACGATTTTATCTGCATTTATAATGATTACATAATCACCACTGTCTACATGTGGAGTGTAGGTTGGTTTATGTTTTCCTTTTAAAACAGATGCGACTTCGGTAGCTAAGCGACCTAAAATCTTGTTTTCTGCATCTACTACATACCATTTTCTAGTAATCGTAGAAGCATTTGCCATAAATGATTTCATTGTGATTCTCCTTATATTCTTATTTGTGAAATAAGGGCTTGTGGAATATAATTTTAAAACGTACCTACACTATATTACTATAGACATAGTTAATTGTCAACAGTTTTGTGTATGAATTTAACTTAATTCTCGTGATTACAATGCGTTTGAACTGGTATAAAGAGGGGGAAGAAAATAATTTGTTTTTATTGCTGTTTTTGAGGAAAAAAAAGACACCATACAATCGTCTTATTTGTTGGTATCTTCAATAAATACACTCATTGAATTCATGTCAATTACTACTTTTTCATTTCTACTTGTAGGAATGTTTTTTCCAATATAGTCTGCTCTAATTGGTAATTCTCTATGCCCTCTATCGATTACAATCGCAAGCTGAACTTGCTTGGGTCTTCCATGATCACTTAACGCATCCATTGCTGCTCTAACACTTCTTCCAGTATAAAGAACATCATCTACCAGAATAACAATTTTATCTTGAACTTCGATATCTTGTCTTAAGGGATCCTTTTTTTCTTGAAGATCATCTCGATATGCTTTGATATCTAAGGGATACACGGGAACATCTACATCAGCAAATTTTTTTAAATTTTCCTTGAGCATCAGTGCAAGTGGAAAGCCTTTTTTCAATATACCAACAAAAATAATGTCATTGAGATTTTGATTGTGTTCTATGATTTCATGTGTCATTCTTTTCAATGTTCTTGATAGCTGTTCGCTATTCATAATCTCTTTCATATTATCACCATCTCTATGATATCATTTTTTTTAAATTTTAGGGGTTGCATTTTTTTTATCTCATGATATACTTGTAACAGTATAGGTCCTTTAAGTTATGCCCGTGAGCGTAAAAAGGTATCCAGATTTATCATACCTGAACATTTAAAGGACACCATTGGTGTCTTTTTTGTTAGAGGCCTATAAAATCAAATAAGGAGATCGAAAGATGAATGAAAATGGTTTAATTGTAGGTATTCAGGAAAAGCCAAAAACAATTGG
>Ga0180007_10003610_pt1 | contig 17094 bp, 16 predicted proteins | sample MM_PC_MetaG_FD_121122 | JGI IMG/M metagenome (GOLD analysis project Ga0180007, IMG submission 121122) | Groundwater microbial communities from the Aspo Hard Rock Laboratory (HRL) deep subsurface site, Sweden - MM_PC_MetaG | ecosystem: Environmental > Aquatic > Deep subsurface > Groundwater... | reverse complement strand
CTTCGCAAATCAAGTGAACATTCCCGTCATCCCAGCGCAGGCTGGGATCCATCAGAAAGACGGATGGATTCCTGCCTTCGCAGGAATGACGAAAGCGAGTCTATTTATGCGAAGGTCAGTAGGTTATAGGTGATAGCTTATAGTTTTGAAAAATTGGGAGACTTATCCACAGAAAAAAAGCGCCGATTTACAACTCAACGTAGCTAAAATCTGAAAATGCCGTTACGCAATTTGTACGGCCGTGCAAATTGTGTAGCAGGGATTTTTTATGCTTAGCAGCTATTGCATTTTTGGGTTAGAACCGTATGTGAATATGTGTTTTGCTCATAATTGATTTTTGAGATAGACTCTAAGCTCTGAATCATAAAACTTTTTTTCTTTATGAAAACACCAACTTGGTTTTATTTCATTTCAGCCGCAGTTTTCGCAAGCATGATTGGCGCAGGCTGTGCATCAAAGCCGCCTGAAGAGCCGACAAAGCTCGATACCGCCATTCCGGTTGAAACGCAGGCATCGGCCGAAACCGCAACCGCGGCCACTGAAGACGCCCAGCCTTTAGACGCATTAACTCAAACTGAACCAACATCCGCTACTATGGCGCAAGAAACGCTCGCTTTCCCCGGTGTTTTGCCGGCCGACAAAATCGAAAATAAAATTGTAAAAATTTCAACAACCAAAGGCGAAATAGTATTTGAACTGCTCCCAAAAGAAGGCCCTAATGCCGCTTCCAACTTCGTTTATCTGGCCGAGAAAAAGTATTACGACGGCTTGATTTTTCATCGCGTAGTGCCGGGCTTTGTCGTCCAAGGCGGCGATCCGCTCGGCAATGGAACTGGCGGCCCGGGCTATAGTTTTGCGGACGATCCTGTTAGTTTGCCGTATAAAAAAGGCATCGTGGCCATGGCTAATGCCGGCCCGAACACGAACGGCTCGCAGTTTTTCATTATGCTCGAAGATAATCCCTTGCCGCCCAGTTATTCGATTTTCGGCCGTGTTCTCAGCGGGCAGGATGTAGTGGACAATATCGCAATCGGCGATGTGATGACGAGCATAAAAGTTGAGGATAAGTAAATTTGCGATCCATTAAGCCTGTCTTTTTTGTCGCATTTATAATAAAATTCAAGCATGAAGAAAAGATTGGCGCTGTTAGGGGCGTTGGCGGTTTTATTACTTGGTTCGGTTTATGTTTCGCGCGGTTTTGTGCGCGACTTTTGGGATTCTTTGAACGCGCCGAATTTGCCGGTCGCCAAGCCTTTCCAGCCGCAGCCTGAAGGCGGCGACTTTCAAGGCGTTGATGCGCCGTCCTCTGTGGAAGGCGGCTATGCAACCTCGCAAAATTACATCTTGGAATCCAACCCAACAGTAAAGAAAAAACCGGTTGAAGAGAAAAAATCGGCCAGCGAGTTGCCTGACGAGGTGAATCTTGACGTGCCGTTTACTGCGCAGGCACCGCATCAAAATTGGGATATGCCGTATCAAGAAGCGTGTGAAGAGGCCGCTGTAATTATGATGGACGGTTTTTTCAAAGGCCAAAGCGGCAAAATATCCGCAGACGCAGCTGACGAGGCGATTAAAAAAATCGTGGCTTTCGAAAATGCGCAATACGGTTTTTATGAAGACACGACCGCCCTCCAAACCGCTCAGCTCATCAAGGATTATTACGGTTACACCAACATTACAGTCAAGCCGTTTGATTCGGCTGATGACATCAAGAGCGTTTTGGCAGAAGGGTACCCGGTTTTGATTCCGGCGGCCGGTAAATTATTGCACAATCCGAATTTTAAAAATGGAGGCCCTCCTTACCATATGCTCGTGATCCGCGGTTACACTCCTGATTTTTTCATCACCAATGATCCGGGGACGCGCAAGGGCCAAGGTTATGTTTATACGTATGACACGATTCTTGAGGCTGCTCATGATTGGACAGGGTCCAAAGATACTGTGCAAAATGGAGACAGGGTGATGATCGTCGTCAGACCGAATTAGTAATTTTTTTCCGCTTGTTAGATCCCCCTCCTTATGAAGGAGGGGTTAGGGGAGGTCTCCGTCGAATAGACCCCCTCTAACTCCCCCTTCGTAAGGGGGAGGATATGAAAAAAGTTCAATGAACAAATTATGAGCAGTTTGATTTTATCCTCCATGGGAGCCGGACTATGCGCCGGCGCAATAATCCTTTTCCTTTCCCACATTGCGCCGCATTTTGGCGCGGGGAATTTCGTCCGCGACCTCGACCAGCCGGTTTTATTCGGCAGACACATCACGAAAAGGGAAGCGCATTTTGTCGGAATCCTTGTGTATCTTGTCCTGTCACTGCTTTTCGGCGGCCTTTACGGTTTTTTGGTGTCGCTGGGAATTTTGCAAAGTTTTCATTTCTTGTCGATTATCGGTTGGTCAGTGATTTTATCTTTGGTTTACGGGGGTATTGTGCTGCCGCTTGAAGGCCACGGGCTGTTCGGCGTAAAGGAGGATTCGTGGTTTCCGGTCGATCTGTTTTTATCGCACCTTTTGTGGGCCGGGATTTTTTGGTGGCTGATGCGCTTATGGTTAAGTTTCGTAGTTTAGTGACGGCAGCCGCGTTTCTGCTTGTTGCTTGCGGTTTGGTGGCTGTAGGCAGTTTTATGGCTGCCCGAAAAATCCAGTCGTCCGAGATTATTGTTTTGGCTGATTCGCCGTTCAATGGCCAATCTTTGGTTACTGCAGAATTGCCGACAGCGCCGGATGTAAAGCGTTCGGCTTCTTTGGTGTTTGTCGGCGATATAATGCTAGATCGTCATGTATTGGAACGAATCAACCAGACTAAAGACGATACGTATCCATTTCATAAAATCATGACTGATGCGCGTTTTACGTCGGCTGATGTGCAGATTGCGAATTTGGAAGGGCCGATTACCAATGTGCGTCGGCCGCCGGTGAAGTCCATAGATTTCGCATTTGATCCGCGGTTTGCGGTTGTTTTGCGGCTAATAGGATTTGATGCGGTATCGCAGGCAAACAACCATACGTTTGATCAGGGACGCGCAGGGCAGGAAGATTCGCGGCACTTTTTACAAGATGCCGGAATCGAAGTTTTCGGCGATGAGTTGGAAGAAAATAATGCATCATTGGCTACGCTTTTTGTTCATGGTCGGCGCGTCAGTCTGGTGGGTTTTAATTCAGTTTCGGATATGGTGGATAGAAAAAGCGCGGCTGACGTGATGAACAAAGCCCGGCAAGATGCGGATAGCGTGGTTGTATTTATGCATTGGGGAGAAGAATACCGTGACCATCCGACGCGCAGCCAGGAAGAATTCGGCCGCTGGTTGATTGATAACGGCGCTTCCATCGTTATCGGCGGCCATCCCCATTGGACAGAGGGCATTGCCCTTTATAAAGGCAAGCCAATCGTTTATTCTCTGGGCAACTTTGTATTCGATCAGGATTGGTCCAAGGAAACAATGCAGGGTCTGGCAGTGAAAGTTTTATTATCTGACGAAGAAACACAGATCGAGTTGAATCCAATTCAGATAGACAAAAGCCAGCCGCATTTCGTGGACGGCGCGGAACGCGAGGATCGTTTGCGCGAAATCGCCTCGCTGTCTGATACGGCCCTCACAAGTCAAATCCTGCAAGGTCATATTATCCTTCCGTTTTCTCAACCCTAGATTATAATCCCTCACCTTCATGCGCATTCTCCAAGTTTCTGAATTCATCGAGGTCGTCAACATCGTTTTGAAGGAGTCTTTTGGTAATGAAGAAATTGGGGTGGAGGGAGAAGTTTCCGGATTTCGCATTTCGCAGGGGCAATGGGTGTCGTTTGATTTGAAAGACGATAAAGCGCTGGTGAATGTATTTTTGCCGGTGTGGAATTTGCGTGTTCCGGTTGAGGATGGATTCAGGGTTCGCGTCATCGGACTTCCGCGCGTGTATCCTAAGTATGGAAAGTTTTCTCTTTCAGCCGAGCGGATTGAATTGGCAGGTGAAGGCGCATTGAAAAAAGCGTTGGCGCTACTCCGTGCGCGGTTGGAGAAAGAGGGGATTTTTGATTCTTCACGTAAACGCGAGTTGCCGCGATTTCCTCAGCGCATCGCACTCGTCGCATCGCGTGAAAGCGCGGCTTATGGCGATTTTATTCGCATTTTATCTGAACGTTGGGGCGGGATCGAGATCGACTTGTATCATGTTTTAGTGCAGGGCGAGCGTGCGCCGCAAGATATCGTCCATGCAATTCAAACCGCGCAGCTGAAAGACTATGACGCTTTGGTGATGACGCGCGGCGGCGGTTCGCTTGAAGAACTGATGGCGTTTAATGACGAGCAGGTTGTGCGCACTGTGTACGCGTCGAAAATCCCGACACTGGTTGCCATCGGCCATGAGCGCGACATGACGCTGGCTGAAGAGGCGGCTGACGTGCGTGCATCAACGCCCACGGATTGCGCGCGGCGTTTGGCGCCGGATCGGCGCGATGTGCAGTACGAACTTTCCACACTTTTATCCGGTGTTGAGGCGCGGTTTGGGCGCGTACTTGAGGATCGTCGCAACATTTTGGAACACGCCTTGAATTCACCCGTGCTTTGGCTTTCGTCAAAGCGTGCAGCATTGTCAGAGATGCGGCAGGCGTGCGATACAGGAGTGAAACAATGGTTAAATGTTTTGCGTGAACGCTTGGAAAGCCGCACGCGACTCCTTGCTTCACTTGATCCGAAAGCGGTTTTACGTCGCGGTTACGCCTTGGTGCGCGATACGGCCGGAAAGGGTATCGTATCTGTCGCAACCTTGAAGGTTGGTCAATCTGTGTCGCTTGTTTTGCAAGACGGTGAAGCGGAAACTAGGATTTTGAAAACGACGCGCAAAACAGATCAAGCGTCTATTTCGCGCCAAGTAATAGATTTATCAAACAATAATCTCAAATTATTTTAATCATATGCCAAAGAAAGAGACTAAGAAAATAGATGTTGCCAAAAGTTTCGAAGAACTCGAAGCCTTGGCAGACTGGTTTGAAAAAGGCGACGGCGACCTTGACCAAGGTTTGCAAAAATTTGAAAAAGCCATGGAAATCGCCGACGCACTTCGTAAGCGCCTAGATGAAGCAGAAAATAAAGTGAAAGAAATTAAGGAGCGGTTTGGGGGAGAGTGAATATGGGGAGAATTATGAAATCCGAATGACGAATGACGAATGATGGAAAAATTTTCAATTATCAATTTACAATTTTTAATTACGGAGGGGGGAATGATGAAAGAGATGAATGAATATGGCCTATTTCAACAAAGCTGGATTGCTTATCCGCTCGAAAGACGGAACTGGTTTTCTCGTATGCGTAAAAAATTATTTCACCTCGGATTTTATTTTACCGGGAGGTAAGTTTGAGAAAGGTGAGACTGACCAAGCGTGTTTGAAGCGTGAAATCAAAGAAGAGCTTTCCGCGGATTTAGATGATGCGACTCTTGTATTTTTGGGAGAGTACACTGATGTCGCGGCTGGAGATCCGACGAAGGATGTTTCGATCCGGCTTTTTGAAGGAAAAATTATTGGCACGCCAGTTCCGACGAATGAGATTATTGAACTGCATTGGCTCACGAAAGGTGACATTTCGCACCCGCGGCTCTCACCGATCCTGAAAAATAAAATACTACCAGATCTGATTACGCGTGGATTGCTTTAATGTAACGGATAAGGAGACTCGGCATTTTATCTGTAATTTGACCAAAATCCGGCTTTAGGGTATTCTGCCGCCAACACTCAAGTCCTGAGACAGCAAGGGCCCGAAAAAAGGGCTTAAAACCTAACCTTGCCGAGGAGCCCGTAGGTCCCCCATAGCTTTAGCGGCGGGGGATTCCGAATACGCTCACAGGACGACTGTGGGTGTTATTATATCCGCCTCCGCATTAAGCTACGGCGGACAATCCACCGGAGATTTTTTCCAAGGTGGGATCAAAAGGTCGAAAAACAAGAAAATTGGTAGGTGATTGGTTGATTTTTACAATCTACAACCTACCGCCTACAACCTATAACCTAATTATGCCAAAAACACGAGATCAAAAGTCAGATATCATTCAGATCCTGAAAGATCGGATGCAAAAAGCAAAGTCATTTGTTTTTGCCGACTACCAAGGTCTGACGGTCGCCATGGCTGACGAGTTGCGTAAAAAAATGCGCGAGTCGAACGTTGATTACATGGTGGCCAAGAAAACGCTTATCAGCAAAGCGGTCCAAGAGGCAGGTTACGAAGTTGATACAAAATCTTTACCCGGAATGCTTAGTGTGGCTTTCGGCATGGAGGATGAAATAGCGCCAGCCAGAGCATTGGGCGAGATTGCAAAGACCACGCCGGTCAAGCTGGTTGCCGGAGTTTTCGAAGGGGAATTTGCCGATCAAGCCAAGGTTACTGCTTTATCACTTTTGCCGGGCAAGAAAGAATTGCTCGGCCAAGTAGTGGGAACGATTTATGCGCCGGTGTCCGCATTTGTCCGCGCGCTGAATGCGATCCGCGAAGCAAAAGAACCGACAGCCTCGGTTTGAAACCTATAACCTATAACCTAACACCTATAACCTAAATACTATGTCAGACGAAGCAACAAAGACAGACGAAGTAACGCAAACCGAGCCGGTTGTGCAGGCAGAGGAGGCTCCGAAAGTTGAAGAGGCTCCGAAAGTTGAAGAGGCTCCGAAAGTTGAGGAGGCTCCGAAAGTTGAAGAGAAGGCAGTAGAAGCGCCTAAAAAAGAAGAGAAAAAAGAGGAGAATAAAGAGGTTGAAGTGCCGAGTAAATTTAAGGATCTGGTGGCTGCGATTGAAAAATTGTCAGTTTTGGATTTAGCCGAATTGGTGAAAGTGCTGGAAGATAAATTCGGCGTGTCAGCCGCGGCTCCAGTTATGGCCATGGCTATGCCGGGAGCGGCAGGCGGCGCACAGGCTGAAGAGAAATCATCCTTTGATGTGGAACTCTCGTCGGTCGGTGGTAACAAAATCGGCGTCATTAAAGTCGTTCGCGAAGTAACCGGCCTCGGCTTGAAAGAAGCTAAGGACATGGTTGACGCCGCGCCTAAGGTCATAAAAGAAGGCGCTTCCAAGGCTGAAGCCGAGGAAATGAAAAAGAAACTGGAAGAAGCCGGAGCAACAGCAGTCTTGAAATAACGCGATCAGCGCAAACAAAAAATCTCCGTGAAAAAGCGGAGATTTTTGTTTTTTTGGAGCGTGGCTAGTGGCAGCTGGTAGTTCGGAAAAACCCCCATCCCCATAACCTATCAGCTATAAACTATAACCTGACATCACGGCAAATCAATCAGCAGTAAAGACGTTCCATCAACCACTAGAACCTTATTCGTTTTTTGGTCGCCATACACATCCCTCGGGCCGCTGAATTTATCCGATTGCAATTGGGCTTTTAGCGTGCCGTCTTTATTGAAAATCAAAACGCGTTTTTCAGCAGGATCAGTGATGACAATGTTTGTCGCATCAACATCGGTCCAGATGGCTGACGCAGCCCGGAGTGGCGGTTCGATAGCGGTCAAGCTAAAGCCTTCTTGTCCGCCGGAGAGGAAGCGTGCAACCGTGCCGTCCGGTTTTAGCACGTAAACATTGCTATCTATGGCAAGACCAACTGCTCCGGCAAGCTCAACATTGGAAGCCTTGATATAGGATTGTTCAGCGCCGAATCCGCCGCTTATAGCCGCAGCTTTCCAAATTTGTCCGTCTGATTTGTCGAGTTCGTATGTTTTGCCGCCGTAAACGACAAGGTCTGCAATATCCGATGAACGCGGCTGGCTTGAAAATGTTTTGACAGCATCATTGCTTATGTCAACGGCGTACAACTTGCCTTTGGCTGTGGTAAAAATAATCGACTTATCGCCTGCACTGCCTGATACGATTGGTTCGGCGTCGCTCGGAAGAGGAATGTTTTTGACTGTTTTGTCGGTAATGTCGATTTTTATGATTGTGTGCGAATCATTGGCAACGGCATAGGCAGAATTGCCAATGAGTACTGGCGCCGCCAGAGTGCCGTTGGCTGCTCCGGACAAAGCGGTTAATTCAACCGGTTCAATACTTGTGATTTTCTGCAGACGTTTATTCAGATCCGATAGCTCTTTGTTAAGGTTGTCAATTTTTTCCTTATACTCGGGTTTGCTTTGGTCTAATGTCCCGAGCAATCCCACGGCGTCATCAATGCTTTTTTTAGCGCGGCTTTCATTGCCGTAAACCAAATCTGATTCAGCACGATCGCGGTCATCGCGCGCCTGTTCATACATCGCCGTCCAAGTGGCTGCTTCAGCCGCTAAGCGCCTGTTTTTCTTCCATGAATAAACTCCGAATAGCGAGATAAGCAACACGAGCACAAGGGCGATCGCTATTCTTTTACGTTTTTTGGTAAAAATACTGCCGTGGCCCGCATTCATTCCGCGCAAACTGGTCATGACAGCCACATCCTTCGGGCGATACTTTTTTAAGCCGCGCCTCAAAATATTAACTAAGCCGAAAAATCCGCCGACGACCATCTTTTTTGGATTGACGCCGGTATTTTTTTGGGTCGGAGCAATGGCAGGAGACAGCGTTTCTTCAGTGTCTTTTTCCGTTTCTATCAGCTTGTTGATGGAAGTCGTGCTTTTGTCTGTTTCAGGCGGAGGCGTCTCTTTTGCTTCAAAGGACGGCATTTCCAAAGCGCAACACGCGACAATCGCAGCCACGAAATCATCAGGTATGCCGCGATGCTCCAATTCCTGTTTAATTTCCAAGGCGGCTGAAACCGGCGGCAATGTGGTAAGCCGCTCTTTTATTCGCAGTTCATTGCGCAGGCGCTCAAGATTCAGCGTCCCAGCCATTAAAATGTCGCCGACCTTCATATCCCCGCAGATGAGCGAGGAAAAAGGTTTGTTCGGATCTACCTCGGCTGATTGGTCTAGTGAGCCGAAAAGATCAAAAGTCCGGTAACCGCCGTCTTCTTGTTTTTGGAGGAAGATGTTCATCAGCCGGCCGCGTCCTGTCAGACAAACGTGGTCTTGCGAGAGCTCAATGATAAAAATATTTACGCGGCTCCAAGCCAGCGGGGTCGGTTCGCCCTCCAGGAATATTACAATGTCTTCATTGATGCGCTGGATTAGTTTTTCAAAGCGCGCCACAGGGTCTGTCTCCACGGCTGAAATCAAATGCCGCGCCTGTTCGGTCGTGGCATTGATCACGTCCAAGAAGCGCTCGTAGGCGTATAAAGTTGAAGAGATTTCAGCCAAGATCAAAATTGTCGAGCCTTTTTTCATTTGGCCGCCGCCTTCATAACGGAAAATGCCGATGATCTTTTCATCGGTCGGGCTTTTCGCTATTTCAATCTCAGCTACGCGGAATTGTTGCAAAACCATGCCATTATCGGTTGAATTATCTTTTTTGGGATTATACGCGAATTGCATATCTGCGTCTATCCTAAGTCTTTTCACGGCAACTTATCCACCCCTTGTCAAGAGCTTGGTAAGAGGGCAGGATATAAGGGGTAGACTTTAACAACTATGCTTGAACACTTATTTGGGTCAAAAACCCGAGTTAAACTTTTAACTCTGTTCGTACATAATCCGGACAGAGCTTATTTTGTCAGGGAGTTGACGCGTGCAATAGATACGCAGATAAATGCGGTCAGGCGCGAGTTGGATAACTTGGTGGAGTTGAGTTTGGTTGATGAAACCGATGCCCCGGATACCGAATCCAAAAAACCCGGCTTGAAGCGCAAATACTACAGGATGAATTTGAACTTCCCGCTTTTGAACGAAATCAGGACTTTGATAACCAAGGCGCATGTTTTGATGGAGCGCCGCTTGGACCGCGAAATCCACGGCTTGGGAGACATACAATATGCCGCGCTATTGGGTTCGTTTATTGGCCGCGGAAGTTCTGTGGTTGACCTGTTTATTGTCGGAAACGTTGACCAATACGCGACAAAAAAACTGATTGAGCGTTTGGAAGGCGAGTTGGGATTTGAAATAAATTTTTCTTGCATGACCTTGCAGGATTATAAATACCGCAGAGAAATCACGGACAAGTTTTTATATAGTATTTTAGAAGCGCCAAAGAATATTGTTATTGATAAGCTTGATCCGATTGATAAATAAATCGGCGGGCAATCGGATATTTTTTATTTTAAGCATGGCCAAAGCAACGACTTTAAAAAAACGCCCAGCAAAAACCAAGCGCCACAAACAGGTTTTGTCATGGCTCTTTATAGATACGTCTGTTTCCGGAATTATACGTACCGGACTTATTGGAGAATACGGAAGAAAGATTAAAAAACAGGCCGGTCGTAGCAATGAACTATTAAAAGTGATCGCCGACTACATTGGTTGTTCATTGAGAGGCGTACCCCTCAAAGGTATTTGTGTGGTGGCAGGACCCGGGTCATTTTCCGCTGTCCGCCAAGGAGTGCTTGCGGCAAATATTTTGGCGCACGCATATCATCTGCCCTTGGTCGGCATTTCAGTTGACCAAGCCGCGCATATAAAGGACTTGGCTACAGAGCTTTGGGGCGGTAAGCTGGAAGCAAGTGATTATGTCGCGCCAATTTATAATGCGGAACCCAATATTATCTTTTCATCAAAATGACCGCTAACTGGAAAACCAGAGGTTTGGAAATCCTTCCCGGTGCGTTGGTTTGGACAACGCTGATTTTATCCGTGGTGTTGTCGTTTATCCGGCCTTTGTGGGTCGTATATTTTGTCATTGTTTTCGACCTTTACTGGCTGTTTCGGGTTACCTACTTTATTCCTTTTATGTTTGTCTCGTGGTTTCGCTATCATCGCAATACGCGAAAAGACTGGCAGGTTCTGGCCGAGCGCCAAGCGGCATACGAGGACGTCAGGCATCTGGTTTTTTTACCAACCTATAAAGAGGAGATAGGGGTGATCAGGGGCACGATCGGATCAATTTTGAGCAGTGCATTTCCGGCTAAGAAAATGATTCTGGTTTTGGCGGGTGAAGAACGCGACAGCGAGCGTTTTTTACGCAATGCCGAAATCATTAAGCAAGAATACGGCGACCGGTTTTTACTGCTCACCAGCACCCTGCATCCGCAAAATTTGCCGGACGAAATTCCGGGCAAGGGTTCCAACCTTAACTATTCCGGTCACGCGGTTCTGCCGATTATCGACGAGCTTGGTTTGGATTACGACAAAGTGGTTGTTTCGTCTTTTGACGTGGATACTGTAGTGCATCCGCAATACTTCTCCTGCCTGACGTATTTGTTTTTAACCGTCTCCGAGCCGACCAAGACCTCGTATCAGCCAATCGCTTTGTACAATAATAATTTGTGGGAGTCGCCAGCGGCTGTGCGCGTGGCCATGTTCGGTACCACTTTTTGGCTGCTGTCCGAGCTGTCGCGTCCCGAGGGCGCCATGACTTTTTCTTCGCATTCGATGAGTTTGCGCATGCTCGTGGACGTTGGTTTCTGGCAGAAAGATATTGTGAGCGAGGATTCGCGTATTTTCCTGCAAGCTTTAATCAAGTATCACGGGAATTATCGCGTTACGCCGATGTACATCCCTGTGTCTATGGATACGGTTATGACAGGCGGATATTGGCAGGCGCTGGCCGCGTTATATAAGCAGATCCGCCGCTGGGCATGGGGCGTGGAAAATTTTCCGTTTATGGTGCGGGCATTTGCCGCAGACAAGCAAATGCCGTTTATGACCAAGTTCGGTTTTGTTTGGAAACAGCTGGAGGGTATGTACACTTGGGCGACGGCGCCGATGCTGATTTTCTTGCTTGGACGACTGCCTTTTTGGGTGGCGCCGGAACAGTTCAGGGAGTTTGCGATTTTTCAGAATACGCCGTTCACATTGCAGTGGCTGATGCGTTTCGCCATGGTCGGCGTTTTCGTTTCCGCCGCCATGTCCTTGACTTTGCTGCCACGCCGTCCGAGCAACATTCCGGTCCATCGCGCGGTTTTTGTCGGGGTTTTGCAATGGGTTTTGTTGCCGGTCACCTTCGTCCTGTTTGGCGCCTTTCCAGCCATTGATGCGCAAACCAGAATGATGCTAGGCAGGCGCTTGGGTTTCAACGTTTCGCCGAAGAGGAAAACTATAGAAGATGGAATATAGAAGATGGAATAAGGAATAAGGAAAAGTTCATCATTCCATCTTCCACCTTCCAACATATGCTTGAAGCCAAAAAACTCGTCATCAATGTTGTTACCTGGAATTCTCTGGCGTATATGCCGGATCTTTTGGGTTCGCTGGGCGGACAGGACGCGCCTTTCTTTACGGTTACGGTAGTGGATAATGCGTCGGACGACGGCGCGCCGGCTTGGCTGCAAGAGCATTTTCCTGAAACCGTGGTGTTGCGCAACATTCGTAATTTGGGTTTTGCGCGCGCGCACAATCAGGCGATTGAGCTGGCACTGTCCCGTTGGGAAAATAAGGATTTGGAAAACCGTTACATCATGCTGGCAAATCCTGACATGACTTTTTCTCCAAATGCCGTGCGCGTGCTCGTGGCGCACATGGATGCAAATCCCGACGTGGCCGCTTGCGGGCCGAAATTGTTGCGCGCCTATACCAAAAACGAGGGCGAGCACGAAGAGACTACTACGGATTTTTCCGACACCTTGGATTCAACCGGACTCTGCATTACCAAGGCGCGCCGGATTTACGATCGTGGCGCCGGCGAAAAGGACGAGGGCCAATATGACGGCGCGATCGACGTGTTCGGTTTGAGCGGAGCATGCGTGATGTTTCGGGCCAGCGCTTTAGTTGCGGCAAAAATTGGCGGCGAGTTTTTTGACGAGGATTTTTTCGCATATAAAGAAGACGCTGATCTGGCATGGCGCTTACAGCGGCTCGGTTATAAGTCGCATTTCGTACCGCAAGCCGTGGCTTGGCATTTCCGACGCGTTCCGTCGAATCCGGGCCTCGGCCATTTCGCGGCTTGGAAAATGCGCCGCTCCAAATCGCCGTTCGTGAATTTTTTGTCCACTAGAAACCATGGCTGGATGATTTTGAAAAACGACAGCGCGGCCAATCTTTTCTTGCATCTGCCGTGGTGGAAGACTTACGAGATCGGTAAAGTCATAGCCGCATGTTTTTCGCTTTCAAGTTTGAAAGGCGAATTCGCGTCGCTCGCCGGAATGCCGAAGATGCTTCGGAAACGCTTCGCGTACTCAAAACGCTTTACGGCCAACAGCGCGGATTTAAGGAAATGGTTCAAATGAAAGTCTCGTTCATCACGGTGTGTTTTAAGACTCCGGGTTTGATCCGCCAGCTTTTGAAAGGCTTTGAAGCGGCAAATGTAGCTTTTCCGCACGAATATTTTTTGGTTGATAATGCCGCTGGCGACGGCACAGGCGAGCTGGTAAGGGAAAGGTTTCCATGGGTGAAATTGATTGAAGCGCCGCGCAATCTCGGTTTTGGCGCCGGCAATAATCTGGCGATGCGCGAGGCGCAGGGCGAGTATGTGATGCTATTGAATCCGGATCTCACGATTTTTCCGGATGAGATTGAAAAGTTGGTGGAATTCGCGGACGCGCATCCGGAGTACGGAATTATAGGGCCGCGGCTTTTGCATCCTGACCGCACGCAGCAGCGTACTTTTCACCGTTTTCCCAATGCCTTCATTCCGCTTTATCGTCGCACCGTACTCGGGCGCACGCCATGGGGCAGGCGCGAGATTGACCGCTATTTGATGGTGGATGCCGACACTGACAAGGTGCTTGAGGTGGACGGTTTGTTTGGCGCTGCAGTCTTGGTAAAGCGCGAAGTGCTGGACAGGATCGGATATTTTGACGAGCGGTTTTTTATGTATTTTGAGGACACCGACCTTTGCCGCCGCGCATGGGAATCCGGCTGGCGCGTGTGTTATGCGCCAGTGGCCGAGTTCGTGCATTACCATCAGCGCGAAAGCGAGCTGAAGAGCATCTGGCAACTGTGTACCAACCGCATTGCGCGCGTTCATATTAAAAGTGGGGTACAATACTTTCTGAAGTACTACGGCAAGCCTCATCCGAGAGCATCGGAGAATAACCAATAAACACTGAGCACTGAGAACTGAGCACTATAAATACACTATGAAAACTGAAAGCCCGAATTTTTTAACCTGTCCTGCGTTTGAACAATTGCCGCAACCGGCCGGGGCCGGCGGCGAAAAGGGAACTGAACCGCAAGGTAAACAGCCTAAGCTGAAGATGAAAAAGCGCGCCAAACGCGTGCTAGCCATAGCGGCAGTGCTGGTGGCGATTGTGGTTTTGCCTTTTGCCGTTTTTGCGCTTAGGGCGGGCTTGGCAGCCAACTCCGCCAAAAATTCAGTGCAAAGCGCGCAATCGAAATTGAAAAACTTGGATGTTGCCGGCGCTAAAAAAGATATTGATTCAGCCCATGATTCATTGACCAGCTTGCGCGATATTTTGCGCAGCTCCGGTTTTTTGCGCGATCTTCCGGGCATTGGAATCCAGTTGCGCGCTTTGGAAGACGCGGTTTCAGCAGGGGCCGGCACATTGGACAGCGCGACAGATATGCTGGACGTGGCCTCGATCGTGGTTGACGCTTTGCAGGGCGGGGTTGAGGCTGAAGCACTGCTTACGACAACCGGCATTGCGCCAACGCGCCGCTTTCAGGATTTGACCAAAGACGAAAAGCTGTCTTTGTTGCGGCGTTTCAATGACGAGTTGCCGAAGATGCGTTTGGCGAGGGATAAAATGGATTTGGCCCTTGAGATGTGGAACCGCGTGCCACAAGACCAATTGGCATCACCGCTCCGCAATGCTTTGAAGCCTTTGGCCGAAACGATTCCGGTGATGAAAAAAGCTTTGGACGAAGCCGTGCCGATTATTGAAGTCGTGGTGCCCATGGCAGGTTATCCGGAGCCGCGCCGATTTTTGCTGGCTTTGCAAAATGATGACGAGATACGTCCGGCCGGCGGCTTCATCGGCACCATCGGAACAATGACTTGGGATGCGGGAGAAATGTCCGAATTCGCTTTTACAGATATTTATAATATAGATAATCCTGTGTCAGGCGTATGGAAGGAAGACCCGCCGGAACCTATCAAAAAATATTTGGGATTGAATAACTGGTTTTTGCGCGACGCCAACTGGTCGCCGGATTTTCCCACGTCAGCCGAACGGATTTTGGATTTTTACATCCGCGAGTCGGAAATGCAGCTGCACGCAGAACTGCCGCACCGTCCAACGTCGTATCTCGCGCTGGAGCCGGGATTTTTCGAGACTTTGCTTGATTTTACAGGGCCTTTGACAGTTGACGGTGAAACATATACCTCTGAAAATTTCTTTGAGAAATTGGAGTACGCGGTGGAAGTGGAGTTCCATCAGAAGGGGATACCGGTTGAAAAGCGCAAGGAGATTATTTCCAAACTGGGTGATGAGCTAGTGAAAAAGATTTTCGCTTTGCCATCGTCTGAATGGCCCAAGATTTTGGATATTGTTACGCAAGCTTTGCAGCGCAAGCAGATTTTGGCGTATTCGCGCGAGCAGGATTTGCAGCAGTTGTTTGATTCACGCGGCTGGAGCGGCCGCGCCAAGACTGCGGAAGGAGATTTCTTGTGGGTGGTTGATGCGAATTTGGCGGCGCTGAAAACCGACGGAATTATGCAAAAGAGCGTTGCTTATTCTTTGGACGCGACTAAGCCGGACGGGCCGATAGCCACAGTAACTTTGCGTTACACGAACGGCGCCAAGGGTTTTGGAGATTACCGTTATACGCGCTACCGGACTTACACGCGCGTTTACGTGCCTGAAGGCAGTGAGTTGCTGTCGTCAAAAGGCGCGATGAAAGATGATTTGAATAAGACGGGCGGAAAATTCGTGCCGGGCACGGTTGATGTGTTCCATGAGTTGGGCAAGACAGTGTTTGGCGCTTTCTGGTCGATAGAACCCAACCACACCGGCGAACTTTCTTTCACCTACCGCCTCCCGTCTACGATCTACGAACTACGATCTACGGACTATCATCTGGATTGGCCCAAACAGCCGGGTGTTGATAAAGCGACCTTGACCGCGGACCTCTTATTCGATAAGAACATTCAGTCAGCCGAACCTGCTGAAGATGAAAAAGAGTGGGGCGATCCCCGCTATGAATACAAAACAGATTCATTAACCGACCGGACATTCGAGATTTCGTTTTAGAAAAGTCCGTAAAGTCCATCAAGTCATAGAAAAATCCATCTTTGACTTTCGACTTTACGGACTTTATAGACTTTCGACTAACCCTCACCCATGTTTGCAAAAAAAATCGGCATTGATTTAGGGACGACCACGATTTTGGTTTACGTTCCGAAAAAAGGGATTATCATCAATGAGCCGTCAGTGGTTGCGATTTCGCTTGCGGATAAGCGCGTGCTGGCTGTCGGCAAAGAGGCGAAAGAGATGCTTGGCCGCACGCCTGACACGATTGTGGCTCGGCGACCGTTGAAAGACGGTGTGATCGCGGACTATCGCACAACCGAAGCAATGCTTAGATATTTTTTGAATAAAGCTTTGGGCGGAATGCGATTTTTTCGTCCGGAAGTCATGGTCGCAGTGCCCGGCGGAATTACTTCCACTGAACGACGCGCTGTGATAGCGGCCACCATCAGCGCCGGCGCGCGCGCCGCGTACATTATTAAAGAGCCTGTGGTTGCAGCCATTGGCGCGGATATTCCCATCGGTTCTCCGTCAGGTCATATGATTATTGACATCGGCGGCGGCACCAGCGAAATCGCCGTGATTTCCTTGGGCGGGATTGTTGCGTCGGCTTCCGTGCGCATCGGCGGCAATAAATTGGACACCGCCATTCAAGAACACGTCAGGCGCAAATACAGCATGGCAATCGGCGAACGCACTGCCGAGGACGTTAAAATCCGCATCGGATCCGCATTGTATTTGGAGAAAAAGCTGGAGATGCAGGTCAAGGGTCGGGATATGATAAGCGGCCTCCCGCGCATCACGACCGTAACTTCGGATGATGTTACTGACGCAGTCCAGCACGAATTGCAGGGGATTGTTGAGAAAATTAAAGAGGTTCTGCACGCCACCCCGCCCGAGCTTTCCGCAGATGTGATGGAAAAAGGCATGGTCCTGTCCGGCGGTTCAGCGCAATTGCGCAATTTGGACCGTTTATTCGCAGATGCAACAGGCGTTCCCGCCTTTGTCGCAGACGACCCG
>Ga0180007_10003609_pt1 | contig 17103 bp, 16 predicted proteins | sample MM_PC_MetaG_FD_121122 | JGI IMG/M metagenome (GOLD analysis project Ga0180007, IMG submission 121122) | Groundwater microbial communities from the Aspo Hard Rock Laboratory (HRL) deep subsurface site, Sweden - MM_PC_MetaG | ecosystem: Environmental > Aquatic > Deep subsurface > Groundwater... | reverse complement strand
GCAATCCGGTTTGTTTTTGGGTTATACAGGGCTTGTGCATCACCTTCTGGCTGGCATGCGGCGGGAATTATCCGAGCCGGTACAGGTATACGGCACAGGGCATGAGTACGGCCGTATCATACTTGACGGATTTAAAGATCCCGATGTTAGTGTCTGTAAATTTGTACCTGACCTTGCTTTGGAAGGACTGTCCTTTATTGCTGACCTTAATTCATAAAAATACTGTCGGCAAAACAGTTGACATTGTTCCGCATTTCTAGGTATAAAGAGCAGGCATTCATATGGCGACATAGCTCAGACGGTAGAGCAAGCGGCTCATATCCGCTGTGTCGAGGGTTCAAGTCCCCCTGTCGCCATTATTTGTAAGCCGTCCGCAAGGACGGCTTTTTTTTGGCAGCAGAGCAACCGGCCGGCTAATGGTTGCCTTGCGGATTTATGGAGAAAGCAATGTCCAGTACTGAATGGGAACAAGAAGTCTACAGGTCAACCTATGATAAAGCTCTTGCTGCTTTAGCAAGACGGAAACAGGAAGACCCTTCATTCGGTGAATCTGATCTCCGCGGTATTCTGGAACATTTGTATGTGCAGCAAGGAAATGACCACTACGGCCGCGGCCGTTTGCATGATCTGTCAATTACGGCAACCGTAGATGCCCATGAAGATTTCCTGAATCGCTTGCAAAAAGAGTGAAACCGAATATTTAGTCTGCGTTTGCCTGATATACCATATCGAATTCAGGATGTATATTCTGAAAAATTAAAACAAGATCCGGATCAAAATGCTTGCCGGCATCCTTAGCTATGATTTCACAGGCCTTTTCATGTGTAAACGGTTCTTTATAGGATCGCCGCATACGCAATGCATCATACACATCGGCAACTGCAACTATCCTGGCTGGTAAAGGTATCATATCGGCCATCAGTTTGAATGGATATCCGCTGCCGTCCCAGCGCTCGTGATGCGACTGGGCAATCTGACGGGCCATCGGATCGGGGTGCGATGATAAAATAAAAGCGCCATTGATAGTATGCTCCCGCATGATCGCCCATTCAAAATCATTGAGCGGGCCTTGCTTGTTCAGGATGTCATCAGGGGTCCCTATCTTCCCCACATCATGCATGGCAGCCAGAAAACCTATGTTTTCTACAAAATCCGCGTCTACTCGTGCATCCTTATTTTGATCATACAATTTCTGTGCCAGTATTTTTGAGTACAAATTGACCCGTTCGATATGTTTTCCGGTGTCATTATCTTTCAATTTTGATGCCTCAAGCAGGCTCTGAAACATTCGTTGCAAAATTGTGTTGGTTTCTATCGTAATATCATGTAAATATAGCGTCCATCCCATTGGTGTGCCGGCTCCGCTGCTGGTGCCGAAGAAGGGGATTACCATTGCACTGGTGAGTATGGTTGTGCGTTCCCGGGTTTTATGGGCCAGCTGTCCTCGCCACGAGTAGCCGTCAGCAGCAGAGGTAAGCTGCTGGTAGATTTTATTAGCATCCTGCCTGGATAAAGAACGGCTGAAGGTGTTTATAAATGTTTGGTTTTCCGGATAATTAAACGAACTCAGCAAGTCCGTGCAGGCCGGATTGCAGTAGCGGATACGCTGGTGCTGATCGAGCAGTGCAGCAGCTGTCGGAATTTTTCGGCAGGATAAAATCAGATTTTTGATGTATGTTCTGGCTGATTGAGTGGAATTGCTGGGGGGATTGAGCGATTGTATTGACAGCACCTCCCCCGGTGTATTCATGCATTTCTCTCTACTGCTTCTTCGGCATCACTTGCCCGCAGATACCATAACCCTGCTGAGCTTTCAGCTCCGCCAGTTTGCATAAAATGGCTGATGGCCAAAGCGGTAAGCGCAGCTAGTGGGGCCTGTCGTGTGTCCGGAGCAAAACGCCAGCCAGCTCGGACTGTAAATTTATCTGCAAGAACAGAATTATGCGGACCAACAAAAAGAATTTCTTCGTCATGTTCTAACTTTTCCGCTAATTCTTCAGGTTTTATGTCAAAAGGGCCATCGCTTAGTTTGCCGTCCCGATAGATAGCGGCATAAGACTGATTACGCTTGGCATCCAGGAGCGGTACCACCACCTTGCACAGTGCAAGGCTCTCATAAGCAAATACTTCCAGTGTGGGGACCAGCACATAGGGCTTGCCAAGACCGAGCGCAAGCCCTTTGATGGTGGAAAGCGCAATACGCAGACCGGTAAAAGAACCCGGACCGCCAGTGCAAGCCAATAGATCCAGTTCACTGGCCTGCAGTCCGGCTTCGTGAACGCAGTATTCGACCGCACTCATCAGGCGTTCAGCATGACGGTAGCCGGCATCTATTGAGATACAGATCAAACCATCTCGGGTGGTTCCGGTAGCTGGGGTTTTATAGGGATGTTTTGGTAGAGCCGGCCGTCCCGTGCCGGAGTTTGACGTGGATACTGCTACGCCCAGAATTTCACTGGAACAATCTATTACAAGACAGTTCATGATAAGGCTCGCTCCAGGTAGGGGTCTTCAATACTGATTTTTCGGCTTCCGTTATCCATTACTTCGAGTGTAATCTGTATTCTATCCGGTGGTAATACGGCTTCGATGGTTTCACTCCACTCGATTGCACACACCGCATTACTGTACAGATAGTAATGGGAATCTAGCATTTCAAAATCGGCCGGTCCATCAAGACGATAGGCATCAATATGATAGAAAACCATGCGTCCTTCATATTCATTGGCAATAGTATAGGTAGGACTGGTGATTATTTCCTTGATTTCAAGACCGGCAGCTAGACCGCGTATAAGGCAGGTCTTACCGGCACCAAGCCCGCCGCGAAACGCCAATACCGCACCAGGTGCAACAACCCTACCAATTTTGGCTCCAAGCTGCTCGGTATCTTCTGGCGTCTCACAGATGATTGAGATCAGGGGAGGCTCCCACGGTCATATAAATCCTGTATATGATTTCGCAATCCACTCACCAGAGGAATAATAGGATATTCTATGTCTTCGGTGATGGTTACCCGTATGTCCACTCCGCCCAGCGGCTTGTGTTCCACCACAAATTCTATGGGGGTACTCAGAGCTTCTGACATGATTTCCAGTACTGCGGTTGCGTAGTAGACCTTTCTATAGAGGACAGGCGCATCCTGTCGTCTCAGGTCGGTTAAATCGATTACCCTCATGAGGATATTCTAGTGTCTGCGCTCTAGGTGGTCAAGAAGAAATGCAAAATGCCGGTTTATACATAGCTGAAAACCAGTGCATGCAGTTCGTTGGCTGTTTTACGGCTGATTTTAACGAATTTGACATGCATTGCAAAACTGTTGCGTAAGCGGTTGGTGCGTACAATATTTGCCCAGGCAATACGATCCCCGAAGCCGGCATCGAACTGAATCTTGATAAATTCTCCTGCCGGAAGCGGTGTAACCGTCTGTATTGACAATCCCCCGACAGATACATCGGTAATGATACCGGCAATTGCTGATTTCTCAGTATTGACTATGCGCTTGGTGTTTTTGCCGTGCCCGGAAACCTGCACCTGTACCCGGAAATAGCGGCAGGCCAGATGTACAGCTGTCCGTTCATGTTTGCGCGAAGGTAATGAGCTTATGGAACTGCTGTGGCCAAGAATCAGGTATGAGCGGCCATTGATCTCGACACTGCGCTGGACTTTAGTTTTAAATTGGTAACCTTGATGATTGCCGGTGTAAAAGAAAGTTGTCAGCTTGGCACCCCGCCGAAAACGGATATAATCACCGAAAGCATCTTTTGGCTGTTCTATAAACATGCCGGAGGAATCATTTTTTAACAAAATTGTCGAATAATTATTACCTTTGTTGTTTTGCATTGAGATCGGCAGCTTTGGCTTCAGCTGGTGTGTTGAATGGATAATTCTGCCGGTTTTCATACGGTGACCAGCAGCTTCGCGAATGGCGAAAAGCTGAGCTTTTTCCTCTTCAGCCATATCTTCGGTTTTGGCATAGTGTTCAATGTTCTTATACACAGATTGCATGAATGAATCCAGTTTGTTTGAATCCGCAAAAATAGTAGAAGGATTGATGATATTTAATTGTCTGGCATAGCGTTCCAGAAAAGCTGCCTCATTGGCCGAAAAGCCGGCTGTTGACGCCTGGCGCAAAAAACTTCCGTGACTGAGGGTCTTTGTGGTGGTGCTTGCGCTGCTGCCGAAGGAACCAGAGCTGCTGCTGGTTTTGCCTCCGCTGCCGCCATTCCGGATTGCCTTGACTATTTTACTGACAATGATGAGGAAAGCTATAGCCCCTACAACTATAATCAGGAAACGTATGTTTTCTGGCTTTGTTTCAACCAGTACCATGCCCTGTGCCAGGTTCAAGGAGTTCATATTCATTTAGCCTTCCTCCTTGTTTAGTGTTAGAGTTGCCTCAAAAAATGCTCCCATACGGGGTAGTATTTCGTATTCTGCTAGGTCGCCGATTAAAACACTGTCCTTATGCTCAAACGCTTCCATTAACTCTCGCAGAACAGTATTGAAGCTCTCATAAAAGTCCTGTACGTTCAATCCGTCAATATTCAGCTCCTGGTCACTGACACTGATAAAATCTGGCAAAATACGCACTGTTTTGTTAATTAACTCTACAATTAGCACCATGGTGTGCATGGCTTCGGCATCTTTACCGGTTTGCAGCCGGACCGCGACTTTGGACAGATCATCACGAAGCGCCATGAACAGCTTTGCCGCATTATGCATGGCCAACTCTGGGTCCTCAGCTTCCTGCCGACGTTCTTTGAAGAAACTGCAGGTTCTTTCCATGTTCAATAAAAAGTCTGGAGGCAGAGGAATGACCTGGCCGCTTATAGCTTGTTTGAGATTTTCAATAAATGAATTTTCTTCAGCCGAAAATAAACCGCTGTAGCGCTGGATAAATTCATCAATGTCTGATGTGCAGGAATGTAACTCTTGCGTATTGCCTGCCTGCTTGATGGCATCGCACATACCCTGCATAATATCAATAGCATCAATGCGCATGAAGCGCACTGGCTGTGTTGTTACTGCCAGTTTGTCGCCTGCCTTGGCGGGTTGGCCGGAAAGGGCCGGAAGTTCGTCTGCCTGTACGGATTTTTCATTATGTTCCACGGCGATAATGACTTGTCCAGCGCGTTCGGCCTTTTCATCCAATTCAGTAAGGACCTGTCCAAGCGATTTGTCACTTGTCTGCATGGTTATTGGCATTCCGTTCACCAGTATCGTCATCGTGTACTCCATTTCCGACGGCTGCTTAAGCTACAGCCTGTTGTGTGATTTTGACCGGTCTGCCGGCACTTGTCAATCTTGATTCTGGTTTGTAAAATTGGTCCAGGCGCTTGAGGTGCTTTCCATCTGGTTCAATGCGCTCTCCATCATGCCGTATTTGCGTTTCAGGTCATCTTCTTTTCTAGTCAGTTGCACCTCAAGGCTGGCGATGGTGGTCTGTTCACGGCTGACCATGGTGTCGATAGTTCTGGTTTTTAATGAAACAATTCCACCGGTTTCTACATATGGTCGTACCAGATTGTCCATTGCAACGGCTGCACCGCTGTCTATGATCAGATCGTTGTCGGTATCCCTGCCGAAAACATCACGGACCAGCTCGAAATTGTTGGTAAGTGCGTCTTCCAGTTTTTTCTCGTCGATTTCAAGGTAGCCGCGCAGTCTGGTGGCATCATAACCGCCGCCGGCCTGAGAGTTGGTCGAAATACCGAATCCGGCCAGGATCGAAGCGCCATCGCGGGTGGGGTAGGCGTCCATCATGATTCTGGACATGGTGCTGCGCATCTGGGTAAGTGTGCTGTCACCCTGGAACATTCCTAAACGTTCTTCGAAGGTCTTTACTTCATCTTCTGTAAGGTATTCAAGCTCGTCGATGACACTTTCTTCGCGTCGGCTGAGCACATTCAGTTCTGCCATAGTGCGGTTATAATTACCTACCATGCTGATTATAGCTTCTTTAACAGTTTCTCTATCCGGCTCTATCTGCAGCTCTACCGGTGTAGTAGAAGCTTTTTTCAGATTTATAGTCACGCCCGGTATCAGGTCATCGATGGCATTGCTTGGCCGGATGACTTCTATGCCGGACATTTCCAGTACTGCATCTCTGGACGTGCTTACCGCATTTACCGGAGTAAAGCCGCTGGAAGCATCCGGATCAAAGACTCGTACTGATTTAATCGATACATCCCGATGTGTATTGTTGTTTCGGATGCCTAACCCGGCAAATTGTTCATCAAAAAGCGAAAGGGGCACAGTAACTGTCTGATAATCACCGCTGGGTCGTGTTTCCGGAAGTGCGACAGCCTGTCCGCTGTCGTTAATGGCGAAGAGTATTTGGTTGTCATCAACTCTTGGTGGTTCCGGTGGTGGTGTCCATTCGGGCATAATTGCTTCGGAAGGTGCACTCTGAATAGTTATGTCTTCATAGCTGATGCTTCCGGTTGTCGGGATGCCCGGACCCGAAGGTGCACTTTCGCCGGGAGGGCTGGCCTGCTCACGCACCCAGATTTCTACTTCCAGGATTAAGTTTCTGGTTTCGGTCGGTGCGCCGAGCCGCAATGCAGTTTCAGCGCCGGCTTTAACCTGTAGTATGCCATCAGCATGCAGCACCTTTCCGGTGTCGCTGGGTTTCGCGAACGTTCCCGTGCGGGCCAGGTCCAGGTTCTGGTCGCTTTCATTGCTTTTTGCTACCAGCCCTGCATCCAGGGCCAGCGTTTCAGCGGCCTGCTCAAAAATTAGTCGATTATCTGATCCGGTTTTAAGCGCTTCGATTACCAGTATTCGTTCCGAACTGGTTACCGGAACTAATTGGGATCGCACTATAGTGCTGTTGCGCCGGTTCAGATTGTCGGAAAAATCTTTCAGGCTGCCACCACGATAATCCATTTGCAGTTGTTCTTCACCTACTTTGAAAATATAGCGGCCGGCCGGTACCTGATAATTTTCCGGCAAGCGGGCGCTCATGAAGCGGTCGGCACTGGCTGTCTGTTTTACTGTAAATTCTACAGTTTCTTCGACTGCTTCGCGGGAGGCAAGGGCGGTGAGTATTGAATTGTCAGAGGAGTTGGCTACACGGGCATTAAAGGGATTCTGGAAGGAGAAGAGGTTTCTGGCGCTTTCCCTTACTGCCAGCAAGCGTCGGTTCAGATCCTGCCAGGCAGATTTCTGTTCCTGAAGTTCGGTAAGCCGTTCCTGGGCACGATCCACCGGGATACGCTCAATCTTCATCAGATCTTCGATGAGTTTTTGAGTGTTATATTTACTGCTGACTCCCGGTATGCTTATGTCCGACATGGGGCTTACAGGACCTCCTTCCCGGGTATGTGTTCAGACGAACCCAGGAACGGCGCATTCAAGCTCCGTGTTTATACCTGTTCGTCAAATAGCAGGCCGATTACATCCCTGATGCGTTCACGTACATGCTGGATTTCGGCCGGTGGTATTTCCCTGATTGTCTTTTCGGTATCGGCGTCGATAACCTTAACCACTACTTGTCCCAATTTCTCGTTTATGCTGAAGGCCAGCCGGTGATTGAATACCGCGCTAACTTTTTCGAGTTCACGCAAGGTACTGGCAATATTGGCATCCGGCTTTTCAGCCACGGGTCGAGCTTCGCTCTGTCGCTGAACGACTACCGGTTTTACAGCCGCTTGTACTGCTTGAGGCATGGTATGGTTTATGGTGGAAACGTCAATAGTCATACGCTCCTCCTTACTTAAAAAAGGAAAGGAATGGGGGGCGCTCCACTCCTTCGCCAAAAATAGTCGTCCCGGAAAGACGACGTCCAGGAAGCTCTCCGGGATTTTTAGAACGGTTTATTAGCCGAGCAGCTGCATGACCGACTGGGATCTGGTGTTGGCCTGAGCCAGCATTGCACCACCAGCCTGGGAAAGGATGTTATTCTTTACGAAGTCCACCATCTCTTCAGCCATGTTACTGTCGCGTATACGACTCTCAGCAGCCTGCAGATTTTCAGCTGCTACTGCTACGCCTTTAGATGCCATCTCAAAACGATTCTGGTAGGCACCGAGGTCAGCGCGCTGCTTTGATACAGCTTTAAGAGCTGCGTCAAGATTTCCGATTGCCATGTTGGCACTTTCGGGAGTAGAGATGGAAATCATCTCTGCTGTTCCCTGTGCGCCCTGCAAGCCCAGAGCCTGGGCTGTCATGGTGCCTACGAAAATGCGCTCGGCCTGATCCATGTTGGCACCGACCTGCAGCTGCATGGTCTGGTTGCCTTCAGTCGCAAAGCGGCCGGTAAGAATATTCATGCCGTTGAATTGAGCATGGCTGGCGATGCGGTTGATTTCATCGACCAACTGGGAAACTTCGACCTGAATCTGCATGCGGTCTTCAGCAGTATAGATACCGTTGGCAGACTGAACGCTCAATTCGCGCAGGCGGTGCAGAATATCCTGGGTTCCCTGGAGGAAACCTTCGGTTGTCTGGATGAAGGAAACACCGTTTTCGATGTTCTTCTGTGCCTGATTGAGTCCGCGTACCTGACTGCGCAGTTTTTCGGAAACGGCCAGACCGGAAGCATCGTCACCGGCGCGGTTAATACGCATGCCGGAAGAAAGTTTCTCAATATTCTTGCTAAGATCAGTTTGTGTAGCAGCCAAAGTTCGATTGGCATACATGGCACTCATATTGTGATTAATTATCATGTGACCCTCCTTGCAGGACTAACAGCACGGCAATCCTTGCCATGTGTCCTGTGTGCATGACTGACAGGGCCGAGAAATCGTGGTTACGCCCCTTCTCGTCCGTTCAAACCCTGCACGACAGGAGCGAAACCCCGATTAGAGTCTCGCTTCTGTCGGCATGCACGGGATGGTTTTTGTCAAAGATCAATAGCTGCTGTCGTGCAGGGCGGGGGAGGCCCCAAAACCTGCCAGACAGCGCAGAAAGGCCCGAATAAGGCGGGTGTAATTCACCCGCCTCATCCTCAGTTTACAGTATACTGCCTTACTGCAGTAACTGCAAGACTGATTGCGGTTTTTGGTTGGCCTGAGCCAGCATAGCGGTAGAAGCCTGGATCAGGATGCGGTTCTTGGTATAGTCGACCATTTCATTGGCCATGTCGGTGTCGCGGATGCGGCTTTCGGCAGCCTGCAGGTTCTCTGCACCGATATCGATACCCTTGATAGCGTATTCGAGGCGGTTCTGGTAAGCACCCAGATCGGCCCGCTGCTTGTTGACGCGTTTCAGGGCTTCATCCAGTACACCGATGGAGCGGTTGGCATTCTCGGGGGTAGACAGGGACATAACTTCGTCGCTGCTTATGTTCTTTACCGAGAGGGCTTTGGCTGTCATGGTGCCGATAAATACCTGTTCGCGCTGGTCCATATTGGCACCGATGTGCAGCCACATGGAGGCGGTTACCAGGTTTTCACCGGTTTCGCGGGCAAAACGGCCGGTCAGCAGGTTCATGCCGTTAAACTGGGCATGGCTGGCGATGCGGTCAATTTCGTCTACCAACTGGGACACTTCGACCTGAATCTGCATGCGGTCTTCGGCGGTATAAATACCGTTGGAGGCCTGTACCGACAGCTCGCGGATGCGCTGCAGAATATCCTGAGTGCTCTGCAGGAAACCTTCAGTGGTTTGAATGAAAGAGATACCGTTGGCGGCGTTTTTTGAGGCCTGGTTCAGGCCGCGGATCTGTGAACGCATTTTTTCGGATACTGCCAAACCGGATGCATCATCACCGGCTTTGTTGATCCGCATGCCGGAAGACAATTTTTCCATGTTCTTGTCGGCACCCAGGCCATTTACGCCGAGCTGGCGGTTGGCATACATTGCGCTCAGGTTGTGGTTAATGATCATTACTTCCTCCTTGAAGCTTTGCAACGGAACATCCTTGTTCCGTCTGCCCGTTTCCGGGCTGCATTCCCGCGACTGCGGGTTTTCTGTCAATAACACCGCGGTTCAGCGCTGTATACACAGACTGCCGCAGAATGTTACCAGCCTGTCTGGGACAAGGCCGGCTTAAAGTACCAAATAATATGATTCTCCAAGCCTCCTTCACCGATACAGACTTTTTCGGGTGCAAACGCACTCCGGTGTATTGCCGATATGCGCATTTTAGCAGTTTTTGCTTTCGTGGTTAGCATAAAACATGCCAATTATCCAATAAAAACAAAAACTTGTTAAAGTTGCTGCATATACAGCCGAAAAACATAGAGAAGGGCAGATCCTGCCGCACGGCAAGAATGTACGCGCTACTCGTCTCCACTTATCCTCTTCGGCATGTTCCATAGAAATCTTTAGTACTATCGAAAAATTAATTTCCACCTTCCGTATTTTGCAGAATAGTGTATACTGTGACCATGAAAACCGAAGAATTATCACTGATTGCCGATGACGGCAAAAGCATTCACACGTATCGCTGGTCTCCGGACGGAGCAGTCAAGGCCTGTATTCTGTTAGCCCACGGGCTTGCCGAACATGCTGGCCGCTATGCCCGCGTCGCTGCCAGCCTTACTGCTGCCGGCTATGAGATTTGGGCTCCCGATCATCGCGGCCATGGCAAAACTGCCGCTGAAGGTGAACTAGGCTGGCTTGCGCTAAAAGATGGATTTAGGCGAGTCGTAAGTGATATGCATTGCCTGGCTGACCGTATTCGCACTGATCGTCCGGGTATAAAGCTTTTTCTGTTTGGCCACTCCTGGGGGTCTTTCCTAAGCCAAGGATTTATTTCGTTGTATGGAAATGAATTGGCCGGTTGTATCCTTTCCGGAACTGCGCTTAATCGTGGCCCTCTACTCGCTGTCGGCGGTTTATTGGCTAAAACCGGCTGTTTGTTCAAGGGCGAGAAGCGCCAATCACCCCTGCTCAATTCCATGAGTTTTGGCTCTTTTAACAATGCCTTTAAGCCGAATCGCACTGAGTTTGACTGGTTGTCTACCGATCCGGCCGAAGTGGACAAGTATATCGCTGATCCCTATTGCGGTTTTGTCGGCACTTTCGGCTTGTTCCGGGATCTGTTGGCCGGGCTGCAGTGGACCGGACAGCCGGCAACCATCCAGAATGTGCCAGTAAAGCTGCCCCTGTATTTGTTTGCCGGTGAAAAGGATCCGGTTGGTGCCGCTACCGGAGCCTTTGCCTCGCTGGCCCTTGCGTATCAGGATCATGGGAACACTGACCTGACAGTAAAACTGTATCCAGGCTGCCGTCATGAAATGCTGAACGAAACAATTAGGGATGAAGTAGCTAAAGACGTGCTGAACTGGCTGGAAGCTCACTAAGTCAGGTTTCGACCTGTCGTCACTAGCTATTTTCTCCATGCTTGACCAATACTGGGTGGTTTGGGATAATATAGCACAGCAGGTCTGACAAGATTTATCGATTACAAACAATCACAGCGGCTACCGGCCTGCGGTATGCTGAACAGATGAGGAACTATTGCTTACACGCTATCATAAAGGCCCCGACGGGAAGCCCGTTAAAAAGGCGCTGGTGTATACTGCCCAGGAACACGGCATACAAGTGCGCGACCTGGATCAGGATGCGGTGCGCATTGTAAAGCGACTGCGCGACAACGGGCACGATGCTTACATAGTCGGCGGGGCTGTCCGTGACCTTTTACTTTCTAAACGCCCCAAAGATTACGATATTGTCACCGATGCCCAACCGGCGCGCATTAAAAAAATATTCTACCGCAGCCGGATTATTGGCCGCCGTTTCCGGCTGGTTCATGTGTATGCCGGCCCTAAGATTTATGAAGTATCTACCTTCCGCTCTATCGCCTCGGGAACCATCGGTAATGAATATGGTACTATCGATGATGATGCAAAGCGGCGTGATTTTTCGATTAATGCACTGTATTACGATCCTGTAGGCAACACTATTGTGGATTATGTGCACGGAATGAAAGATTTTAAAGCCCAGCGCATTGTGCCGGTTATTCCCCTGAAAACGATTTTCAAAGAAGATCCGGTACGTATGCTGCGAGCAATCAAATATTCGGTAGGGACCGGATTTGCCATGGTACTGCCGGTACGCATGGCTATTCGTAAACATGCCTCCTTATTGACGACAGCATCAACCAGCCGGCTCGGTGAAGAGGCCATGAAAATCATTTCAGGCGGCCGCTGCCTGCCTATTTGCCGGGAATTATTCAAGTATAAATTGCTGGACGCAATTCTACCTAGTTTTGCCAACCTTTTTCGCCGTAATGACGAAGTCTGCAACAAACTTGAATCCCGCCTGCTGGAAATGGATGAACATGTCCACCGGACGGCCGAAAAGACCCTGTCTATTTTACTCACCTTTATTCTTAGTGTCCCCGTAGAAGAAGCTGCTGAAATACCGGCTGTGGATACTGCCGAGGCCTATCACAACGCTTTGCAGGCTTCGCGTGACTTTCTGTTGCCGGTTACCTTGCCCAGGATTGATGTTGAAAAGGCGGTTCGTGCCAATTTCATCGCCCCCGAACCCAAGTCTAAGGTTCGCAAGCCACGGAAACGCCGTCGTCGCCCTCGCCGAAGCGAAAGTTCCGCAGGTGAAGCTCAAAACGGAGCCGCATCTGATGCCAGCTCCCTTGACACATAGACCTTAGTTACAAGAGTATACAGTTGTGACCATCGATAAACTAAATGGCTTGTCAATTGACGCACTCTATACCCTCGCCGAAAAAATTGGGCTAAAGCTCCCTGAGGGGCTGGAGCCGGTTTTTGTTATCGGAGAGCTGATTGAGGCGTTCAATGAAGACTCTAATGACCGCCGTATGGGCGGGAATACTGCTGTCCATGTCGAAGAGAAAAAATTCTCCGGTTCGGAATTGGACGAAATTGATGCTTCAATGGAAGTTGCTGCCTGCATCGAATGTCGATATAATGAAACCAGTCTGCATGTTTTAGTACGGGATCCGGGCTGGGCTTTCGTGTTTTGGGATATTCGGGATGATGATGATGAAAGACTCCAGGTTGACAACAACTACTCTGGTTTGTTTCTTCGGGTGATCGAAGATCCGGCAAATCCTGACCCACTGCAATTCGATGTATCGGTGGGCAAACATGATACTTCCTGGTATATTCATCTGCCGGAGCCAGATACCTGCTATTCGATTGAGCTTTGTGCTAAAGCCGGCAGTCGTGCCATATCGTTGGCACCTGCCCAAAAGGTACGGACACCCAGAGCTTTAGGCCTCGACCTTAGGCTGGGTATGGACGAATTCAGTACCGAAATGGCTGTATTGTCTGGTTTGGAAACACTTGAGCCAGGCATTACCAGTGAAACACATTCTACCAGAATTATGGATGAATACGGTGCTTGAGGCGGAAACCATATGAAAATCGGCAGTGTAGCCCTCGTTCTCAACGCACATCTTCCTTTTGTGCGACAACCGGATTATCCTCAGTTTCTGGAAGAACGATGGCTGTTTGAATCACTCTCCGAATGCTATCTGCCCCTGTTACGGCTCTTTGCCCGCCTGGAAGCGGACAAAATTCCCTGGAAGCTGACTATGTCACTGTCCCCCACGCTTACGGCTATGCTGGGAGATCCACTGCTACAAAACCGGTATATAGCCTGGCTGAGTAATCAGCAGGAGCTGGCGGTCCGGGAGATGGAACGCTTGGCCAATGATCCGGAGCATCTGCCTCTGGCTCAAATGTATGCTGATTTGTATCGCCAGAACTATGAAGATTTTACCGTCTTACATGGGCGCAACATACTGACAGCCTTTAATTTCTATTTTAAGAAGGGGCGCCTGGACCTTATGACCAGTGCGGCTACACATGCCTTTCTGCCCTTGTACCAAAGCTTGCCGGAGACGGTGGCCGCCCAGATTGAGGCCGGAGTTGTTTCTTTCCGTTCGCTTTTTGGCCGCAGTCCGACCGGTTTCTGGTTACCGCAATTGGGGTGGTATCCCGGTCTTGAACAGATGCTTTCTGCTTATGGGCTGCAGTATACAGTCGTAACGACCCGCTCTGCTTTGCTTGGCAAGCCGTCCCCGCGCTATGGTTCGTATGCACCGGTTGCCTGCGAGAATGGCTTTACCTGTTTTGTGCGGGATGTAGAATCGACTAATGCTGTTTGGTCGGAGGATACCGGTTATCCGTCGGACCCGGTATATCGAGAATTTTATCGTGATATCGGCTATGATCTGCCGCTTGATTATATAGGGCCCTTTATCGATCTTAAGCAGGTACGTACCTTTACCGGGTTTAAATACTGGGCAATCACCGGGCATACAGATAATAAGCATTTGTATCGCCCGGAAAAAGCAGCAGCCAAGGTGAACGAGCATGCCGAAAATTTTATTTATAGCCGCAGAAGACAGTTGAACAAGGCTAGTGCCTATATGCGAAAACAGGCATTAATCGTTTCTCCTTTCGATGCTGAGTTGTTCGGGCACTGGTGGTATGAAGGTGTCATGTGGCTGGAAGCGGTATTCAGGAACGCTAAAAATGCTCCGGATATGAGTTTCATCACATTAGCCGAGGCCTATCGCGAAAGCGGCGATTGCTGCCGGTCCGTACCGGAATTCGGTTCCTGGGGAGAAGACGGATTCGCCGGAGTCTGGCTGGATAAATCCAATGACTGGTTGTATCGTCATACCTTTAAGTTGGTCGAACGTATGACTGAACTGGCCGACCGCTTCCCGGACGAAAGCGGCCTTCGTGAACGTGTGCTGAATCAGGCCGCCCGGGAGACTATGCTTGCGCAATCGGCGGATTGGCCTTTCCTGCTGCGAGCCGGCAAATCGGGTTCTTTTGCCCGCAGACAAATTGAAGACGCAGTAACCAATTTTACCCGTATTTATGAGATGATGTGCGCAAATACTGTCGGCACCGAGTGGGTTACCCGGCTGGAAAAACGCAATAATATTTTCCCGCTAATAAATTATCGCGTATTTCGTTCCAAGAACTGAATTAGTCAGCGCTGTTGGACACCTTGGCGACCGGTGTTATCATAGCTCCGGTCGCCGGTGTGCGTGCAGGCGGCTAGTGGCTTAGTCCGCCGATAGCATCGTGAAACAGTTCGCTGACGGTCGGGTGGGGAAACACCGCGTTTTCGAGTTCGGCCACGGTTGCGCCGTTCATGATGGCATATTGCATCCCCCAGATTATTTCGCCGGCATATGGGCTTACTATATGTGCACCCAGAATTCGGCCGCTATTTTTTTCTGCAAGTATTTTGCATAGGCCGTGAGCTGTCATGCCGTTCTCCGCAAGGAAGCGGCCGTTAGCCCGTGCCGGCAGGGAGCTTTTAACATACTCGATTCCGGTTTTTTGTACTTCCTGCTCGGTAAGTCCTACTCCCGCCAGTTCCGGATCGCCGTAAACCACCCAGGGGAAATAAGCCCAGGGAATATCGGTTTTTTTACCAGCTATCGTACGCGCCACCGCACGTCCCATGGCACTGGCAGAATGTGCTAAGAGTGATTTTCCGTTTACATCGCCGATAGCCCAGATTGACGGGACGTTGGTGCGGCAGCTATTGTCAACCACAATGCCTTTGGAGTTGAACTGCACGCCGGCTGCTTCCAGGCCGATGCCGTCTACTGCCGGTTTCCTTCCGGTAGCCAGCAGGATATGACTGGCTTCTACACTGCCTTCTTCTTTCTGGTTACGGTAGTGAACAGTGTTAGCGCTTATACTGGTAACGGCGGTTGCGCATAGTATCTGGATTCCCTTTAAGGTTCGTTTGTATACCATTGCGGTTTCCTGATCAATAAACGGCAAGATTTCCGGTAGCATTTCGATGACTGTTACTTTGATTCCGAAGGAAGCGAAAAATGAAGCAAATTCGATACCGATTACACCACCGCCGATGATTACCAGACTTTCCGGCATTTCGGTAATTTCCAGCAGTTCATTGCTGGTAAGTACGGCCGGATTATTATCGCTTCCCGGTATGGGCGGCCGGGCCGGATTAGAACCACTGGCAATTATGATATGTTCAGCCGTATGCTCTTCGCCGCTTTCTTTGATGCGCAGCGATTTGGGGCCGCTAAGTTCGCCTGTACCGGAAATAAGGTGAACGTTGTTCTTTTTCATCAGGAAATCAATATTTGCAACCAGCCGGCTGACAGTCGAGTTTTTCCAGGCCATCGCATCCGGCAGGCTGAAATGCACTTCGGTGGCGGACACGCCCAGTGTTTTGGAGTGCAGGGCATGACGATATAGTTTTGCAGAATTTAAGAGGCTCTTTGTAGGTATGCAGCCACGATTCAAGCAGGTACCACCTAGGGCTTGTTTTTCCACCAATGCAACTTTAAGTCCAAGTGTCGCGGCTTGTTCGGCGGCAACATAGCCTCCCGGGCCACCGCCCAAAATAATGAGATCAAAAACCATGCAACTGCTCCTTTTTGCGTAAATGTCGCGGTATTGTGGCGCAGCTTGCCGCTTCCGTCAAGGAATATTGACACCGGTAGTACTGCCGCAGGTCTCGAGCGTCAGTGCCTTGAGCGGCACTGACGCCCACATTCCGACACCCCTGAACGGGGTGCGGAAGTGACCGTTAGGGGACCTCAAATGCGAGAGCCGTTTACGCCTTCAGTTGCCTGATCACCCTCAGGAACAACCGGTTGTACTGCCGCAGGTCTCACATTTGAGGCAGGTGCCGTTGCGGACTAGGGTTAGGTGGCCGCAGACGGGGCAGGGGTCACCCTCGTAGCCGCGCATGCGGGCTTTTTTAGTTTCGTCTTTGGCGCGCGGCGGCGGTGCATTTTTTGCTGCAGCTTTTAGATTGTCATTTTGGGCCGGGTTGTTTTCCGGTTTATTGGAAGCTTTGCCGTTGGTTGCGGTTGCTTTCAGGTCTTCCGGTTTTACCTGCCCTAGGTCAAAGCGGTTCTGGTAGGTTATGGCTAGGTCGCGGAATACATAATCCAGAACGCTGGTGGACATTTTAATGTATTCGTGTCCCTGGACCAGCCCGTTAGGCTCAAAGCGGCTGAAGGTGAACGCGTCAACATATTCTTCCAGTGGTACTCCGTATTGCAGGCCCAGCGATACCGCAATGGCAAAGGAGTTAAGCAGACTGCGGAAAGCCGCACCTTCTTTGTGCATGTCCAGGAAGATTTCGCCGAGACGGCCGTCATCATATTCACCGGTGCGCACAAATACGGAATGTCCGCCTATCTTGGCTTTC
>Ga0180007_10003608_pt1 | contig 17104 bp, 35 predicted proteins | sample MM_PC_MetaG_FD_121122 | JGI IMG/M metagenome (GOLD analysis project Ga0180007, IMG submission 121122) | Groundwater microbial communities from the Aspo Hard Rock Laboratory (HRL) deep subsurface site, Sweden - MM_PC_MetaG | ecosystem: Environmental > Aquatic > Deep subsurface > Groundwater... | reverse complement strand
TCCAGAACAGACCGCCTATATTTCGGACAAAATATAACATGATATTGACAGCTATATATCATCCTGCCATCTGAATGGTACTTCTTTGAACTGTTCTTAATCTCCATTAGGACTATATGTGTTGCGTTGATATATAATATTTTCGGTATATGTCGCTCTATTCCAAGAGGTACGATTCATCCTCATCCTGAAGGCGTGAGGCTTTCTCTACCTCTTGACCCCATCAACGTAAATTCAGTTTTGTCCTTATTGCCTTTATTGAGTTCTTTTTGAACTCTTCGGTTTTGTCTTCATTTACGAAGTGCTTTGCTGGAAAGTCTTTTCCTGCTTTTCCTTCGACTATCAGTTTCATTTTTAGTGACATTTTGCGCCTCCTGTTTCTTTTGTTTTACTTCTACGAAGCCTCGACCTGTGTTGTATCCGAGATAGTTTCCATCTATGTCGTATAATGGATACCAGCTTTGGTTGTCGGTCATGTTCTTCCAATCATCGCCCAAGTCCTTGCCTTCTGTGACCGAAATCACGACTGCGCCGGTCTTGGTATTGAAGAATTTCTTGTCTTTATATCCGTACATCTGTTATCACCTCTTCGTGTCTGTTTTATGCACCCGAAAAAATTGAGCCTCATTCCAATAATTTCTTGAAATTAAAAGGCTCTGTGTTTATATCTATTGTTTTTAAGTCTACGGACTTATAGTTGGGGTCTCTGCCTTTGCCCAAGACTTTGAAGATGTGCTCTTCCGTTATGTCGTGCATGTTCATGGTATCACAGCCGAATTCCACTCAGTATGCCGTATATTAATAGTATCAGGAGTGCCGTGACTACGATTGCTGTCTTTGCACTGATGTTCATTGGCTGTTCTACATTAGCAAGTTCAAGTTTTTCAACTATTTGGTCGTGCGTTAATTCTTCCATTTCGATTCTCCTTTTCAGTGTTGTTTTCAGTTCGTTCCATTTTTGGTTAAGTGTCTGTACGAGTGTCATTTTTGTTTTCGGGAGTCCGTTACATACACGGCATTCGGGGATTGTGGTTTCAAACCCGTTGCAGACCAAAATCATTCTGCTGTCCAATCCGTTTCCCGTACTCGTGCCTTTTCGGTGTATGCAGGGGTTGAGTTTGCCTAACTCCTCATCCATTCACCTCATCCCCTTTACGTTCTTTTTTAAGTTTAATACACCTTTTGCAGTTGTCGGGGCTGTTGTCGTTTCCGGATTCAAGCGTTCCACCGTACATCCATGACCGACATAGGCTCATCGAGTTCACAAAATAGTGTGCCTTTTTTGATAAAGCGGGAAAACCCCACCCTTCTTCTAAACTCTTTTCTTCTGAATCCATATTACCGCCCTCCGTGTTGTTCTGTTCCAAACGAAATTTTTCCTATTTTGAACATAATTTCTCTGTACTTCCAAGGTCTGCACATTCCAGTATATCCCATAGAGGTATAACTGAAATACTGATACCATCTCGGCATCTTCTGTATAAGAAGGAAGAATTGTATCTTCCACCAATGTATTTCGATTTTCATTATCTCCCCCCGTGTCGTTTTTTGTCATCTATAATTCGCTGTAGTGTTCTTCTTGAGTCTCTTGCAGTTATGACTCGACCGCATTCGAAACAGAAGCCGTTTCGGTCTGTAGTGCCATGCCCTTCTTTCTGACATGCCATCAGGTCTGTAATCAGATGGGTCAGTTCCGTTGCAAACTCGGTGTCCTGATACTCTACTCGTGCTCTTCCTCGAACATTTTCGAATCCTGCCATCAGGAATATGTTGTTGTGATAGGTCGCTCGAAAATATTCGTAGGCTTGTACATCCCCTATCTTATCGGGAGTATTTGCTTTATGCAAATGATTGATGTACCTCATGATTGTTTTTATAGGTACATCATGACCAGCTATTTTTATTATTGACATATGTGCCTCCGGTGTAATGCACCCCGAATGAAAATGCAATCCCGCCATCAGTTCCCGATGACCTCTTCACCTTTCGGCTCCATCACCGAGTAACTGTCATCCTGACGGTTTCTTAGTTCCTACTGAGAGGAAAAAAGTTGTGATTGCACCCGAAAAAAAATATATTGGTTGTCGTTGTGGTTGTCGTTTATTCGGGCAGTGCACCGTTTCTGAGCCATTCCAACGATTTTTCCAGCTTTTGTTTCTCGGCTTGTTTTTCTTTCATTTCTTTTGCGATTTCGTGTATCCGAGTTATCTTCTGTGTGTTTTCGGGTGTGATTGGTATTATTTCGGTTTCTTTGCTTCGTCCCCGCTCAGAAGATACCCAATAGTTTTTGGTATCCGCTATTGATGTGACTTCGGCTTCCATATATCCGTCGCTCTCATCAAACTTCTTGAATCTCCAATTTGAGACATAGACCCTGACTCTCTTGAAGTCTTTCTTCGATTGTTGTTTCTCGAAATCATCAATCTGTGCCTTCAGGTCTTTCAGATTCCCGCACTCGAAGTCTGCGTGCCCATCTACGAACGCCTGAAATACCGCTTTTGATTCGTTATATTCAATCGGGAATCCTTTGTATTCTGTTTTTAGTTCGTTACTCATCTTGTTGCCTCCGGTAGTGGTTTGTATATCCACGATAGTCTTGTATCTCCCTGTATCTTCATGATTTCGCCTTTCTGCTTCAGCCGTTCACATTGCGATGATACACCGTAATTCACTTGAAGCTCTTTCTGAATCCCCTTTCCATCAATGCCTTCGGGGTGGCGTTTGATTATTAGTTTTATTTCATCCTGTGTCATAATCCTGTTTCCTGTGCTTCTCTATCTCCTGCTCTGTTTCCGAAGCACCCGACGTGTCCGAGCTTCCCCACTTGCCGTGAGGATAACTCGGAGCACCCGAAAAATAAAAAATTATTTGATTTGTATCAAGTTCTTCGGACTTGCTTTTACTCTTGGTTTCCAATATCCTTTTACATCTGAGAGCCGTATCCTGCGTTTCTCTTTGAGGACATTCCTGACTGTCAGGAAGTTGCCCGACCGCTTGTGTATCGTTGCCGCTGCCGTGTAGCTCTCTATCGTGTATTGTATTCTGATGCCCTTTACGAGTTCAGGATGCAATCGGAATTTGTTTTCGGGCATACTTATTCCTTCGCTTTGATTTTGTCGAACCTGTTGCCCTTTGCGATTACGACTTTGCCGTCCCTACACGTCGGACAGACGAATTCGCCTCTTGCGATTAATTCTTCGTCTGCTTTTTTCTGCTCCGAAGTTACTCTAATATCTTTCCGGGCAAGTGGGCTTGTGAAGTCTGTCACTTTTCTTCTTATGTTGTCGTGCGGACATTTCGGATATACTATTGTTGACATGTTTCAGTTCCTCCGTTGGTGTTTCTTGCACCCGATACCCCGGCATAATATTATTATACCGGGTCTGTCTGCGCTGTGTGCCATTGCAGGGTTACTCTCTGCCTAAGGGCTTCCATCTGTGCTGCCCTCATGACCGCATAGACTGCGTTTTCCGTGCTGTCCGGGGTTGGAGCAAGGGTTAGTATTAGTTTCTCTTTTCCTGCCATGTTAGTGACTCTCTACGTTCAAGATTCCCGCTTCTCCGAGTTCATGCAGTATCAGATTGTACAACTCAATGAGTTCTTCCGTATCTTTTATCGGTAGCTTGTAGTTCGGGTTCAGTTTCGCTCCGTGTATTGTCCACATGGGGTGGTCTGAACCCTCAAAATGTTTTTCTATTTCCATATTTTAATCTTCTCCTGATGCTTATTTTAGCACCCAAAAAAATAAATTATTTCAGGCTCATGCTCATAATTGCATCGTGGTCAGAGTCGTCTACCTTTTCCTTCGGTGGTGATTCCTGTTTTATTCCGACCATCTCGAATGCGGTTTTCCGAACTTCTCTGAAGTCCTCGAATGAGCCTAAAATAACCGACCGTAATTCTATATCTGTTAGTGGGGTATGTGGGGCTGATTGCTCTGATATCGGTTCTTCTTTTTTCAGTCTAACTTTTCCGACTATCGTGCCACCGATTTCATATCCTTCAAAAATAAATTCTTTCATTATCAACCATCCTGATGCGTTTTTTAACATGCACCCAAAAAAATATAGCCATCTGTACGTACAGATGGTGTTAACTGAAAAAGTCTTCTGCTATCGCCTTAAAGTCCTTTTTATCGATTCGGCTGAGGTTGTTGATTCGTGCTGTTGCGTTGTTTATTATCGCTATTACGATGCCGTTCCGAAGGAGAGTATATTGCTTATTATAGCTGTGCAGTTCATCGAAATAAACCGACACGCTGTAACTTCTCAGGCACTCTCCGTTTCGCCACTCATCTTTCTTTCGCTTGAGAGCGTAGAGTCCTGTGTGGTCTTTTGTGTTTGCGATTTCCCAATTCTCACGCTGCTGTGCGTTCATAAAATCTCCGTTCCCACAAGTACCATTATTAGTCCAATACCTGCGCCGATGAGCAGTTCTGTCATCTCTTCCGAGGTCGTATGAACTTCAATCACGAAGATTGTGTTTGTATAAGGTAATGGAATCTTCACGGTTTGTTTCTCCTGATGCCTATATTTGCACCCAAAAAAAAGTAAAATTAACTCAAGTCCACGTAAGTCATTCTGCTCTTTGTGAAATTGAGGTCTTTTACAAGGTCGGCTTTGACCAGTTCAATGTCCTTTGAGAGTATGCTTTCCCTGATGCTGTCGATTTGCATATCAACTTCGGGGTCTTTCAGGATGTTCACGTATTTGAGTCGGTCAATGAGTTTCAGTATCGCTGTACGGCTCGTATCGGGTAATTGCCCGACTTTCTCACCGATTTTTTCGATGATGCTGTACATGACTTTATACCTGATTGCCGCTATGACCTGCCCGATGAGTTCTCCTCGCTGTACATCGTGAATGTTCAGTTCAACGAACACGATTTGTGCGTGAAGACCTTTATTGATTTCCTGAAACTCTTTTTCCGCCTGAGTTACACGTTCCTTGATTTCGTTTTTTTGCTGTTCGTTACATAGATGAAGGGGAGCTTTGAAATCCGGCGGGAACTCTACTGTACAGTCCCGAATGAATTTCATGTGCTTTTCCCGTGTTGCCGATATCTGATTCCGTATCAGTTTAGGGAACGTGAAATCAATTTCACGTTTCATCTCTGAGATTTCTTTTGATTCATCTATGCGATTCGGTGATGCGAATTCCGTTTGAACCACGAACACCTTTATTCGTGATTCTCCGTCCTTTTTTGGTTGTTCATTCATATTTCAATCATTGCTCCTGTCGTTTGTTTCGTTCTTCCCTTCTTCTGTGAATGCCATTTACGATGGATTTGGAGATTGCATCGGATGAAAATCCACCGACATACTGCCCGTTCGACAGTATGGCTATCAGACCATCGATAATCTGACAGAACCCGATTCCTACAACCTCGCTTTTCAGGTTTATAGATGGGTTGTGCCTGATAATATTATCTCGTATCTTTTTCGATGTCCATCTCATTTTCTCGCCTCTCTGATATGTCTATCAAGTCCATCATCCCGACCAGTGCCCAATATTTGTTTTTGTCGGGGTATTTGTCTGCTGTCGTGAAGGCTGATATTTCTCCACATTTTATCATGCCGAGCATCTTCCTATCTGTATCTGTTATTATCATTATATCACCTTTGGTTTGCACCCATGTCGTGCACCGTACAGAGTCATCCGGAGAATCGTCCTACAATGCACCCGAAAAAAGAAAAGAAGAATCAGTTGAGGTCGATATCACGACCAACTTTTTTCTTCTTCGAGGTTATAACTTCCTCTTCCTTGTTTGCGCTGACTGCGTTCTCTTTTCCCCATTTACGTATCTTATCGAGTTCTTCCTTCCTCTTCTTAGAGAGGGGCACGATTGTCTTTACGCTCTTGAGGATGAGTTCGTTCGTCAGTTCCGAGTCGCTGTAGAATGCATTGTTCATTGCATCCTGAACGATTGCTTCGATTTCCGCCCCAGTATATTCCTCTGTCTGAGAGGAAAACCGTTTGTTGTCGTACTCATCGGGATTGCGTTTCGCTTTCCTGATGTGAATGCGGAATATCTCTTCACGTTCGCTCTGATTCGGAAGGTCAACATAGAACACTTCATCGAATCTGCCCGCTCGCATGAGGGCTGGATGCAGTTTTTCGGGGTCGTTGCAGGTCGCAAAGATGAACACATCCTTATCGAGTTCCTGCATCCACGTTAGAATCGTGGACATTGCACGCATGGTTTCTTCATGCGTTCCCTGACCGCTATCTCCGAACATCTTTTCAACTTCATCCCACCAGAACACGACCGGTGAAACCGCACACGCAAGGTTGAGAGCCAACTTGATTTTGTTTGTGGTTTCTCCGTACCATTTGCTTGCCACATCGCTCATATCGAGTCTGAGAAGGGGCATTCCCATGTGCTTTGCTACTGCTTTTGCGAGCAGTGATTTGCCCGTGCCGGGAAATCCTATTGCGAGAGCACCTTTCGGCGATTTCAAGCCGAATGCTTTTGCCTTTTCTCCGTATGCTTTCTTTCGCTTCTGTATCCATTCCTTGAATACTTCCATCCCGCCCACATCATCCATGCTGGCAAGTTTTTCTGCACTGTAGAACTCAAGACTTCCTGCTTTCTTGATTATCTGTTCTTTCTCAGAAACGATTACTGAGCTGGCAATTTCCTTTTTCTCTACGAGCGATTTGTTCAGGACATCCTCGAATTCGTTCAGAGATAAGCCCATGCCTGCACTGAGAATTGCATCTTTCGTGCCGTTATGAGCCAACTGCTCTTTCATGAGTTCAAAGGCTTTCTGCTTCCGTTCATCTCCGTTTTTCCCGCATTCCTCAAGCCCATCCATGATTCCCTGAAGAACGGTTTCAAGTTCGCTTTTTTCGGGCAATGGTAATGTGAGCACAGTGATTGATTTCGATAACTCTATCGGAATTTTCACAATCGGGGAGATAATGAACAGTGTCTTATTGGTCGCTTTCATGCTCTCGTACATGTCCCTCAGTTCACGGTAGACCACGTTGTTCGTGTCAAGAACTCTATGAAGGTCTTTCATGACCACTATCAAAGGGTCTTTGTATGCCTGAATTGCCTTGAGGGCTTCTATCGGGTCTTGCGTGTTTACTCCAATTGGTTCTTTTGCGAGCGTTCGCAGTCCTGATGTCAATGACCAAATTGCGAAATTCTTGTTCAGGTCTTGAGATACCGATTCGAGCATTTCAATTACCCGAATTTCCTCTATTGTTTCAAGCCACATGAGAGGGTACTTCGCTTTGATGTATATGATTATCTTGTCTTTGAAGCTCATGATGTCACCTCAAATGGTACTGTGATTAAGTCTACTGACTTCAGGGTTCTGAATTCCTTGAATCTCTGATGCCGTTTCTGTCCGATTCCATCATCAAGCAGAACATCGGTTTCGGGGTTATAGTCCCCAATTGCCTGAACCATGTCTGCTCTCAGGAAGGTTATGTCTTTTGCTTCCGGGTTGTTCAGGATGTGCTGAATGACCGATAAGGGTAACACCAATACGGCGTATTTTATCCCTTCGGCATTCAACCGCTTATACAACTCGTTTGCGTTCTTGACTTTTCCCGGCATCTTCTGTAGTTTGATTTTACCGAGTTTCTGTTCAAGAGCCTTTTCTTGACTCGGTAGCAGGTAGTGTTGACTGACCCACGCTACTGTGGTTTCGTTACTCATTTCAATCACTTGTCCTGATGCGTATTTTAGCACCCAAAAAAAAGAATTATTCCTTGTTTTGTTTTTGATATAACTCTAAGCAGGTCGGTTTTCCCTTATACATACTATGAAAGTGTTTACTCGACCCATCTTTTAGTTCTAAGGTTGAAGAAGAATAGTCTGTTATTTCCTTCTTGCAATAATCACAATATGTCACTGTGACTGCTCGCATTTCTTTTTGTTTCATTTCAATCACTTGTCCTGATGCGTATTTTAGCACCCGAAAAAACGGGGATAATTACACCCCGTGTTTGTTTTCAGCCCTCATCCTTAACCAAAGCGATAGGTAAAACCATGTTGGAATATATTTTATTGATGAAAGCCAATTGTTTTTCTGTGTTTGTATTTCTTCGTTTGATAGTGGTAACATTGTGTGCCTCCAAATATTTATTATGCACCCGCAGGGCGTGATTCAGCCCTGCTCTTTGAATACGGAGGTAATGCCGTGGTGGTGTTAGCACCCGAAAAAAGAATTACCCGCAGGCACTCATCCCGATGTTCTCGGCGGGTATGCCGAGAGCTTCGAGGTCTGCGAAATATTGTTTCATGTTGAACGGTCTGTTGTTCTTGATGCTGATATCCTGAACCTGATTCTTGCGTTTCGGATATAAGTGAGTGATGTCGCTCACTTCAGGGTCTTCAATACTTTGCTGTTTCTTTGGTTTCTGATGCGGTGTCATAGTATTCAGCCTTCTTCTTATCTTCTTTGACCTGTCCTGATATGCCCAAGTCTCTGAGGTCTTTGAGCATCTTATCTGTAAGTTCTTCACACGCTTTCCCTTTGAACCCGCTTGTTTCGAGGGTGGTCGAACCGTCTTTTTTGATTCGTATCTTGACATCTTTCATATTAATACGACCTCCCCTGAACAAGTATATCCCCGTTCTTTTCCACTTCGGTTGATGTGATGAATCCGTATTTTATCAGAACGCTTACGTGAGCACTTTTCTGATAATTTGCTGTGATTTCATTCATCAGGTTCATTGATGATGTGTTCTGACCGTATCTGTCAGATATCATCTGATATTCATCCCCGACCTGTTCGAACCCGATTCCACGAGGGAAGTTCGGGGTCTTGACTCCGAATTCCACTTCTCGTGGATGTCCGTAGTAGTCGAGGATTTCTGTTACGATTTCGCTTCCCTGAATCTGTTTCAGAGCTTGCATGAGTACGCCCTTAGTTTTCAGGTGCACTTCTCCATTTGACTGTACGTGAATTATGTGACTCATAGGTTTAAATCTTCTCCTGATGCTTGTTTTAGCACCCAAAAAAGTAAAATTAAATATACCAATGGAAGATGCCTTTCACCAAATCACATTGGAGTGTTAGGTTCGGTGTTGTAGCTCCACCAATGTATGCCGTACCTGTGCCGTTGATTCTTGCTTTTGATTTTGCATTACTGATTAGCTTGTCAAGGGCATCGAGATTCATTCCTAATCGGGTCAGGTGTCGATGCAAGTGCCCGATTGTGTATTCCTTTCGTTCCATTTCAATCACTTGTCCTGATGCATATTTTAGCACCCGAAAAAAAAAGATTGCCGTATTATCGGCAATAGCATCATTTGGGTTTGATTATATTAGTATTAGATTCATCTGTAATTCGTGCCATTGGGGGTTCATCTCCAATTTGAGTTATAATTGTTAACTTTCCCATCAAATTAGAATGAACAGTCACCTTGACAACGACTTCATTATTCGTGTGTGGTATTGCAAATTTTAATTCCTTCGTTTCTTTCATAAATCCTCCATGCTTTTTTGCACCCGCCCTACTGACCCTGTATGATGTATTGCTACACCATACATGTAGGGCATGGGTATTCGTGTTCAGGGAGAGGAAAAGTCCAACACCATACGAGAGGAGACTTTGCGGGTGCTTTTTGTCGATTGCTCGACTCACTCGTATTTCGCTGTAGGATTGCCCCTACACCCTCTTTTCCTTTTGCAGTTTTGATAATCTTGTCTGTCGCCTTACAGCTTTGGTATCAAATTAAATACTGAATCTTAGCTGTCCTAACTAAGCCACCGCATCGCACTTGCCATGCAGCAACCCCGGAATATTTGCATCGTACTTTCGAGCGTCATTTGTGTGCGTCGTCGGTCTTGCGACCTACCCCAGCCACACATTAGCGAAGGGGGGCTGTCTTGCCACTTTTTGTCCGCTGTCGTTCGGTTTGTCAGACCGACCCCAAGCAGACCCCTCATCAATTTCAGTTTCGCTTTTGATAATCCACACCACGAAAGGGCTTTCTGGTCGGGTGCTTCATTGGTAGTCCGGCAACCCCTTGCGGTGTCGCTTTACTACACGTACAGATTGGTTGGTGGGTTCATATAGGTTGTGGTTGGTAAGTCCGAATATACTACAATACATCTTTATATACTTTAAGTATCAAAGTATATGATGATGACAAATTCTATTAAACCCGTTACGCAAAAACATAACCTGAAGTGCGATGATAGTGCATTTGAAATTATTAATAAAATTCGTGGTGATTTGGAGGCTCAAGGACAAGCTAATCCGAATACAAGCGAAGTAATTCGTGAACTCTATCGGAGTAAGAAGTTGGGTCAGAAATTGTGCTCTCAGCTTCTTGCGTTTGCGGGCGAGTTTGGGGATAATGAAGGTGCATCAGATGTTCTTGATAGGCTTCTCGGAGAGCTTGTTCAGTTGAGGAAAAAATGAGCCAATATATGTGGAATGGCAAGTTGAGGCGTGGGATTCCCCCGAACCCCGTTTTAAAGGAGCATTTCAAGGCTCTGTTTGTGCGGTGGCTTCAGTCACAACTTCGGTTTTAAGGCATTCCAGATGCTTTGGGTCGCCTTCTCGTCCTTCCCATCGAGGAGTGAGAAGACCGCCATACTAATAGGCTCTGCGTGGCTCAGGACATATTCTGCTTGCTCTCTTCGGGATGAGAGTTTGCTTGCTTCCTGTGCTATCATCTTGGCTTGGGTCATCAGGGCTTCCTTTCGGGTCATCAGGTCGCTTTCCTGTTTCCGTACCCAATCATAGAGTTCATCGGGTGCGATTTCGAGTATCGGGTCAAGTGATTTGCCCTGCCGTAACGATTCCCAAATATCCTTTGCAGTTAGACCGGTCAGTATTTTGTGAATTCTTCGATAATCATCAGATTTGATTTTTACCCGAAGCCCGTCCTTATATTTCATAACAAGCCCTTCCCGTTCATTCCCTTTGAATTCGTTCAGCCAACTGATTGCAGTATCGGGGTCTGCGAATGCGTATTCTTCGGCATACGAGAACCCAAGCTCCTGTGCTTCGTGAATGTGGTCAAGTTCACCGACCCCATCGTTGTTCAGGACTGCTAACAGAATGAGTTCTGCCCTGTCCCCATAATCGATTACGATTCGACTTCCCGGATACACTATTTCGAAACAATACGTGTACTCATCCTTAAAATCGGCTATTGAGAATCCTTTTTTCCGAATCCATTCCGTTGCCCATAGAGCATATTCAGAATCGAATCTGCCTCTTGTGGATATTGTTGGCGATTCTTTTTCCGGGTATAAAATCCCCAACATTCCATCGAGCTTTTCTGAAAAGGTTGGATACTCTATAGGAAGGTTCTCCAACCTCGTTTCTGAGGTTTCGTTTAGATTGAAAAATTTCTTGAACGGGCGTGATACGATTTCATTCTCTGAATCCAATATCAGACCCCGACACATTCTCGTGTACTCATCCCATGAAGAATCATACTGACATCGTTTTGTATAGTTGAATATTGTCAGGGGCAAGTGCGGGTGTTTCTTTGCGAGTATCAGACCGGATGCGATTCTTGTTTTGATTTCCTCGATATCCATCATTCACCGTAATAAGTTATCGAGTACAGTTTCCCATCCACTTCAGCCAATATGTGATTTTCCTTGCATTTTTGTATTACCGATGCCATCAGGTCTTCGGTATATTGCAGGTCTTTCTCCCTATCTCGATTCAGTTCTTCTATCAGGACTTCAAGAGTTACGCCGACCTGTTCATTCCCAATCGGAACTCGCCGATTGATGATGAAAATCGTTTTCTCGATGTTCTTCGCTAACCGCACTTCTTCGGGCGTGAAAACACCCAATTTTTGTAAATGATATTCCAATGATGGCATGATTGAAAAAAAGAATGCCCGAACCGTTGTTGTTCGGGCTTCACTTCCTTATCTGTACGTGCAGTTGCCGTTACTTTTTCGGCTTCTCGATGCCGACTTTTTCTACGAACGGTTTGTTGATTTTCTCAGGCATCCATGCCGGGCGTTTTACCGGAGCAGCAACCACTTCTTTCCATCCTTTGAATACGTGTAATTTCTTTGTGCCTCTCTCTCTGATTTTGAATGTTATGGGTTTGGCTTTTGTGCCTTTCCCTGCGTTAGCGACTTTCAGTGCCGCCTGTCTTGGTTGTCTTCCTGTGAAAACTCCGCCTTCGATGTTATCTGCGCCTACGACAACGTAATTTTTTATTTCGTTCATTGTTTGTTAGATTCCTCCAATTTTTTCGTTATAGGGAACAACATACTGTTGTGCCCCACTAATGTTTATAGTTAAAGTATTTATAAGCATCGGTTGTGTGTGATGCCTCTGTCCCGTGTCTGTTCCATATTCAGTTAACTATAAATAGTGCCTGTCAAAATCTATAATCAAGAGGTATCTAAAATAATGGAAAATAATTTAAGCAATGCCCAAACAATAGGTGTTAAAATCGGTAGTACGTACTCGGTTATTGCAGTGCGTGGCGGACTCGAAACACCGGTAACGAGTGTAATCAAATCGTGCGTTTCTTCGGTTATCGACCCCGATACCAAGAATATCAGTTCAGTTGATATTGGTATCGAGCGACCCGATTCTATATTCCCGCTGAGTAAGGGAATTATTGAGAACGACAAACTTATCGCCCCAACGGTTGCGATTGTGAAGAAATTAAATGCTCCACCACTGTCACGAGTCGTGGCTGCTATCCCTGCTCTTGAACTTATTGAAGGAAGGGATAGACTGAAGAAAGCACTTCGGGATGGTCTTTGCCCGCTCAAGATGGTACTCTCGCCTGAAGTGTATTGCGGTGCGGTGAATCTTTTTGGGTACACAGACATCAATGGTGCGAGAAAACTGAAAGCACTCCATTCTGATTTTATTGCACTCAATCTCGGCTCGACAACTCTTGAAGTCCTGATTGCACTTCATGGGAAACGGGTATACTTGAATGCATTTACTGGTGTGTGCGGGTCGATGGTTGATTATCAAATCCTTGATACCGTTCAGAACAAGTTCGGAAAAGTTCTTGTTACCATGCCTGAAATCAGAAATCTCAAAGAACAGTTCAATATGAATGAACCGAAAGAAATCACGTTCAATGTCATGACTCAAAACGATGGGGTCGTACAGGTTTCTGGAACAAGTACGATTCTCGCTGTGCTTGAGAGGTATGTGTTTGATGTGTGCACTCAGCTTGTGACCATCCTGAAAAACACACTCACGCCCGAAGTTATCGCTCAGGTGCTTGATACCCCTATCGTCCTTACAGGTGGAATGGGAAATATTCCCGGTCTGTCCGAACGAATAGAACAGAAGATGAGGGATATTCTGCATTACGATAAAATCACTGTCCTGAAACAAGTCGATGGACATATTGCACCTGCTATCGGGGCACTCACGCTTGCGAACGAAATTAATTGGGATAAGATACCGTATATCTGAATTCGGTGTCTTATGCCACGACCTATAAAGCCACAGAAGGCTGTTAAGGAACGAGTATTCTCGACCCTTACAGCAGGTATCGACCCGGATAACGACCCGTGCGGGAATATCGATGATATCCGAGACAACAACTCCTACGCCATCGATGTCACGATGTACGAAACCGCAAAGGCTATTTTCGATGAATTCAATGAGGCTGCCAAGGCTCTTGATTTCGGAGTGCTTGCCCGACTGAAAAAGAAATGGCTCGTACCTGTGCGTGACCCCGAACCACCTGAAATCTGTACGTGCAGTGTTCATGATTTGGTCAACAACCTTCCTGAAATTTCCGTGCCTGATTTCGTGATGGAAAGCCCTGTGGGGAAGAAAGCTACACGGGAAGCAAACAGAATCATTCGGTCGATTGAAGAACGACAAAAGCAAAGGAGAGTAGGAAAATGCCAAAAGTAATAATTATAAATAAATGTTCACATTGTAATTATCGTAGAAGAATGACGGGTGGAATTTTTAGAAGAACCATATATTATGTTTGTTTAAATTCAACAACAACATATACATTTGACCCTAAGAGCCAACCAAGAGAGATTATAGATTCAGAAACAATTCCAGAATGGTGCAGATTAAAAGAAGCGATACCAAATCTAAAAGAATTACAGTATGAATACAATAAAAATGAAATGCTGAAACAATATCGAAATGAACACGGGATTACATCGGATACGCAGGAACGAGTGTCGGAATGAGCGAAGAACATCTCGCTCTTCCGTTGGCTGCCGAACTGTCGCTCGGATATCAGTGGAAGTGCAAGACGTGTGGCGAAGAGTTAAGAAGCGAGAGAAGTGCAGATACGAACGGGCAAACGTGGTATTTTACACACGATGGGAAAAGACATTTCGTGTCTCGATGCAATATTAAATTGGAGAAATCATGAAGGATGAAACGGAATTAAAAGATTTGACTATACATGCCCTGAAGGAATTGGGCGAAATTGCGGAAGTGTTGGTCAAAAAGAACCGACCTGACCATTGGAAAAACGAGTTAGGAGATTTGTGCGGACTCTGTATCAGCCCGATGTTGGCTTTGGCAGGTATGAGTTTCGAGGATGCTTGTAAGTTGGGTTTGGAACGAAAATATAATAAGATGCACACCACACTCATAAGAAAATATCAACGGAAACCAATGGTGGTCGAAGTTGAACAGTATGTTGAGTATGGAAAACTCGTTAAAGGCATGTGCAATTCTCAGTCGTGTTTTTTGGATGGAAATGATAAGCCACATGTCCACACCATACACGCAAATCAGATAGTAAATTTAGAGGTTGGGGATTTCATTATACCGGAAATGGATGGAAAACACTATTATCCGTGCAAACCTGATGTTTTTGCATTGACCTATGAGCCTATATAATTACTGAAAAAGAAGAGTCTAATAAACATATAGAAAAGAGGTTAAAATGGTAAATCTAAATACAAAATCAGGGGAAAATAACTGCTATTTTAATATAAATGGTGGTTGCACAAATCCAAAAATAACAAGAGGTATAGCTGGTGACTCTGAACGAGATTGGGATAGCAAACAGGGATGTACTTTTACACAAGACGGGGCACAATCGTTGTGTTCTGTATATTTCTTTCAGGATATTTATACTGAAACAAAGTTACAAGAAAAAACCGGGGGGCTTATGAAGTGTCGCCATCCTTATTCAAAATGTCTATTTATGATAGGGCTGTCTAAAAAATATAGAAAACCACCAAAAGAAAGACAGTGTGGCGTAGCTGACTCGGACAGTGTTTGTAAGCCTATTACGGATGTAGCTTCTATTGTCAGTGTTTGAAGTTGCTCCCCGAAATAAGAATATCATGATACTGAGAGTGATAAAAGATGGAAGTATTAAATTATAAAAGGGTTAAAAAAACGTTTGAGGCAAACTGCAAACACCAAGATGCATACAAAGACGAGAGCATCAAATTTAATTGGGCTGGGTGTAGAGATTGCGACCTTTCAAACTCTCTCTTTCATGATTCTCAATGGGTTCCGCCAGACTTCTCTATAGATAGTAGTGGTGGAGGGATAAGACGAAAAACATTATGCTTTGCAATCTGGCATGAAGATTATTTACATGATGTAATAGAACATATTCAAAATCATGATTGCCCTCTGTCATCACAGACCGTTCTTGTTCATGAAGGTATTGCCTATATGCCTTTAATAGAGGTGCAGAGAGTTGTTAGGGATTTGAAAAATCGGATACATGAGAATCGAGTATCGAAATGAAATATAAACTTTTGTTGCGTGATGGAACATCTGTAATTACTGAGAAAGAAGAGTCTGAAACCTATAAAAATATCGTGACATTACAAAGATATCATCCTGAAGATTTCGAAACGGTAATTCGTATAAACGATTGCGCTGATTGTGTTCATATTTCAACACCGAAAGGAAAACAGTGCTATACGATTTCAAGAATGATTAAAGAAAAAATCCGAAATAAAGGATTACCACTCAACCCTATAATTGTAATCCCGCTTCTTGATGAACTTGGAGAAAACTGTAAACGATATAAAATTGAGGCAATTTGATGAAAAAGAAAGACAGTTTCCTGAAACGATATCTTGAACTCCGAGAGGAAATCGAGGAGAAGTATGAACTCAAACATCCTGACCCGATTACTATCCTTGTCTATTATCTCAGGAACTATACTGAAATCATTGACCCAAGAGCAATGAAACGGTTATTAGATGTGCCTCTTGATAGGGTGCTTGACCGATTGTGTAAGATGGGGTTCATCTCTCTCCCTGAGAAGAAATCGTTGCCGACAAAGACCCGGTTGGATACGTTTAATTTTGAGCCGATTCCTTTTGTTGATGAAAAGCCTGAAGTCGAGCCGACCGATGAAGAAAAACTTATGGATTTTGTAATCGTATAGCCTATATTTTATTTGTGGGGTCTCGGCGTTTTTGTATGAACCATAGTTTGTTCAACTATTATCTATAGGTTGCTTGGCATAGGATGAGCCTCGCCATTGGAAGAGGTGTTTGTTTATTTTTCGTGGTGTATGTTGCTTCGCTTTCTTTTTTCAAGTCGATTACCGTTGCTGGATGCTTGCCACAACCTTTACAAAAAAAATGTTTGTCGTGTGTCTGATACAAGACTTGTACGCTTCCACAGTCTTTGCATCTTCGCTGCCACGCCAAAGTTCTGCCCTTTTGCATTGCTTCAGGTTATTGGTTTTGATGCGTTCAGTTTCTCTCGTGCTATCCGATGCCGTTCTTCCACATAGACAAACGCTAATGCTATGGAGAATACTAAACTCAACAGCCCCATAGCCAATTTATTTGATGTGGATATCGGGAATGTTGGCTTATCCTTCTTGATTTGCACAATTTTTTCTTCTAACTCCGAGTCCATTGTTCATCCTCCTTTTATGCGGGTCGTACCCGTTCCAGTGAATAGCATCCACTGATGCCATCAAGCATGATAACCGCCGTATGTCCCGGATAGTCGCCCGATGCACCGAGCATGTACGCTGATGATTGGGTTTTTGTCGGAACTTCTGTACTGTCATCTTTCGTAACGACGACATCTTCTCCTAATGAGTGCATGGTATTCCAATCCTGCACCAATTTGAGTTGGTTCTGTTCTCTTTTTGTAGTCATTCTGATGATTCCTTCTCTATTCTCTTGACTTTTCCAACTCCGCTTTCGCCTACC
>Ga0180007_10003607_pt1 | contig 17109 bp, 15 predicted proteins | sample MM_PC_MetaG_FD_121122 | JGI IMG/M metagenome (GOLD analysis project Ga0180007, IMG submission 121122) | Groundwater microbial communities from the Aspo Hard Rock Laboratory (HRL) deep subsurface site, Sweden - MM_PC_MetaG | ecosystem: Environmental > Aquatic > Deep subsurface > Groundwater... | reverse complement strand
TGTTCCCGCGAAATTCTTTTTTTTACCGCTGAGCGCACAGAGATCACAGAGAAATATTCTTTATTACAGTCAGCTCTGTGGGCACTGTGCTCTCTGTGGTTAATTTTGACTGTCTCGCAAAAACCCCTTCGACAGCCGTACAGTGCATGATTAGTTCCTTATTTATCGTCACGAAAATTCGTTGCCAGGACTTTTTACGAAGCCATCAATTTTCAGTTTTTTACAAATCCATCAATGATGGCAGTCCCCTCCGCCCTGACAGGTCTGCTGGGGCTGCATAACCGGCAGTTTATCCTGCAGAAACCCTTCGACGACAGTCAGGACATCCTGATATTCCTCGCGCGCGGCGAAATAAACATCGATGCCCACCTCGCTGAAACCCTGCAGGGGACGCATACCCATGCCGCCGACTACCAGGGCATCCACATTGCGCTCTTTAAGCAGTTTTACCGGCACCATACAGCCGCCGGCGCCGTGTTCCACATTGGCGAAGGTATCTACTCCGGCAATCTTGCCGTCTTGCAGATCAATGACGGTAAACTGGTCACAATGACCAAAATGATCGGAACGTGTAGCAGCCATACCACCGGGATTGTTGGTCGGTATGGCGAGTTTTAAATTTTTCATAGTACTCTCCTTGTTGATTACGCTGATGCCTCCTCAGGAGGCGGTCCAAAAATAGTATCGGTAAATTTAACATACCAGGCAGCAGACTGTACCTGGATGATATACGAAATGGCGATCACCAGGGCGGCATTGGCCCCCTGGGCGCCAAAGGCATTGATGGCAATGGCCACAAAAACGATTCCCAGCACGCCGATGGTGGACAGGGCAGGAAAAACAGGAACAATGTCCTTTTTGAACTTCGGCATGCCGTATTTTTTCAGCAGGAATTGCCTGGTGACATAGCCGAGGAGCATGGGAATAAAAACAATGACGACAATCTGTTTGACAACCAGATAAATATCCACGTCAACCTTGGTACCCATGAGGAACTGAACATAAAACGGGGTGGCCAGGGAACCGAGGGTGAGCCCGATGACGGTCATATTGATGGCCGCCCCCAGATTGCCCCTGGCAAAACCTGTCCAGGAGATGGTCATGCCGCTGGTGGGCAGCAGGGAGGCAAGCAGCAAGCCCAGAGCCATATAGGGCTGATCCGCGAAAAAGTAGCGGCCCAGTCCGTACGCCAGAAAGGGAATGAAACAGAAATTAATGAGCTGCGTCAGCAGCTGCAGCTTGACATTCTTGATTCCCTCCTGCAGATGCTTGATGTTCAGCGTCACCATCATGGGATAGACCATCAGAAAGGTAAAAGGTACAATCAGCGACTTAAGCTGCTTGAGCAGGGACTGATCCATGCTTATGCCAAAGAAAAATCCGGCAATCATCATTATCGGAATGGCAGTGACCAGATTTTTATTGATTTTGATCAGAAATTTCCACATATCAGTATCCTTGCGCTGGCAGACTGCCGATTGCCGATGTTTCCCTTACATCCATAACCTGAAATCCGCAATGCAAAATCATCTCGCCTCTTCAATCATTGCTCTGATCTTTGTGTACGTTTCCGCAAGGGAACCAGGAAAGACGTCATCTTCAACCACACCTCGGATATCCTCTTCGCTGTAGCTGAGAAAACGGATCTGGGTCTTACCGTCCCTCGTGAAAACCATGACGAATTTCGGCATGAGGATAGCACGTTCAGGGTTGGCTCCCAGACTTTTTGCCGCCTTGTCCGGCTTGCAGATCTGGATCATGTGCAGATCAAAACCAGGCGCAACCCCGGCGCCGTGGGCCTGAAACGCGCGGGCCATATCCATGGTGGACTCATTACTAATGATGAAGCCGTTCTTTTGCAAAACCTTCCCCAGCGATTTGGCAAAATCTGCGGCGCTTTTTTCCGTCTGGGCGGCAAATACCTGATCTTTTTTCATAATCGACCTCTTTTTTCCTTTTATCTAAAAAATAACGTGGTATAGTTATGTGCATATGTTCATATATACGACCAGTCGTCATTCTTGTCAAGTAGGAATTTAAGTATTTCCTAAAATTTAAAATTGCGGCGTGCCATTCCCTCCTTCCGGGTTTCATCCGCGCCGCAGACATTTGGGCCTTTTTTTGAGCCCGTTGTGGGGTGCGCCGCAATATCAGGGCGAAAGGGGAGGTGGCTTGCCGCCTTTTTCAGTTAATTGCAATATCCAGCCTTTTAAATTGCTCCTTGAATCAGACCTGTTTACATGTTATTTTTTTCAATTCTTTTATATGGTTGCTGAATGAATTCTTCTGAATACATAAATCCGGCCTGACCGGATGTGATGTAACGACAAGAGGAGCCCCCATGAAACTGACCGATATCCTTTCTGTTGAACAATGGATTGAACTTGAAAAGGACATTCATAAAAAATCCGGCTTGAACCCCACGGTTTATGATACCCAAGGGGTCAGCATCACCCGAACAACCACCTGGCCCAACAGCCTCTGTCCTGAAATCAAAGCCATTCCCAAAGGCCAGACCTTTATCTGCTCCACAGCCCATCAAAACATTGCCGGTGAAGCGCAACGCAGTCGTAAACCCGTGGTGGACTCCTGCGACGCCGGACTTCTCAAAATCGTCGTGCCCATCTATGTGCATGATACCTTTGTGGGTGCTGCGGGCGGATGCGGCCTGATCCTTGAAGGCGGCGAAGTGGAGGGCTTTTATGTCAGCAAAACCCTGGGAGTGGAGGAAGAAAAAATCGAGGAACTGGCTCAAAGCGTGCCAGTCATGTCCGAAGAAAAGGCCTGGGATGTAGCTAATTTTATCAGGGAACGGCTAGATTCCATTGTAGATGATTACCTAAAAAAGGCATAAGGTAATGTCGCAGAACGATACAAACCCCTTTTCCACCATTGCCCACCTGGAGAGCATCAACCAATGCATCCAGTGCGGGACATGCAGCGGGTCCTGCCCTTTGGCGGATCTGATGGACCACGCGCCCAGGGAACTGTTCGCCCTGATCCGGGAAGGTGCCTATGAGGAGGTCCTTCATTCAAACACCCCCTGGTTCTGTGTGTCCTGTTATGCCTGCATGGTCCGTTGCCCCCGAGAAATCCCGGTCACGGACCTGATGTACGCCCTCAAGGAAGTCATCACAAAACAGGGAACCGCTCCCCAAAACCTTAAAATGCCCGATATGTACCAGGCCTTTTCCCGCAATATTAAAGATACGGGCAAGGTCACCGAATCCCTGGTGATGGCCCGTTACGGGATGAAGCATCCGATGGATGCCCTGAAAAACATCCCCCTTGCTATAAAAATGCAAATGCGGGGCCGCCTTGAGCTTAAGGCGCCAAAAGTGGCTGACCCCAAATCCATCGCCCGGTTGTTTGAACTCACTGAAACTTCGAAGGACAAGCCATGAAGATCTGTTTTTATCCAGGCTGTTCCTTTGCCACCTCAGCCGGATACAAGGAATCCACAGAGGCGGTGTGCAGGAAACTGAACATCGAACTAAATGAGATCCCTGACTGGAACTGTTGCGGCGCGACCGTCATGTTCGGAGAAAATAAACTCAGGGCCACGGCCCTTGCCGCCCGGCATTTTGCCCTGGTGCAGACCATGGGATTTGAGGACCTGGTTACCGGGTGCAATGCTTGCTATGCCACATTACGGAAAGCAGCCAGGCTTCTCACCGAGGATCAGGAACTTTTCCAGAAAACCCAGGAGGTTTTACAAAATCTTGGCCTCAAGCTGGACCGGATTCCTAAAATCCGCCACCTGCTTGAAGTCTTGATGGAAGCCATGCCGGACAGTACGTCCGATAGATATAAAACCCTTTCCGTGGGGGCCTATTACGGCTGCCAGCTCACCCGGCCCGATCAGGACCTGGACAAAGGGGATTACCCGGAAATCCTGGAACACTTTCTTGACCGCATCGGCTTTTCGGTCAAGGAGCATTCGGCCAGGACCCAGTGTTGCGGTGCTTCCCATGCGGTGATTTACAAAAACGAATGCCAGGGGTTAAGCCAGAGGATCATCCGGGAGATCGCAAACAAGGGCGCCGAGGTGATTGCCACCATCTGCCCCCTATGCCAGTTCAACCTGGACCAGGCCCAGATCCAAGACAACGGGCCCAGGCTTCCGGTGACCTATTTTACCCAGCTTGCCGGCTTGGCCCTTGGCCTTGCTCCGGCTGAGCTGGGCTTAAACAAACTTCTTGTTTCAGCAGATAAGGTGTTGACCCGGCCATGACCACGCAAAACAAACCCAGAATCGGCGTCTATATCTGCCATTGCGGCATGAACATCGCCCCCAAGGTCGATGTGGAAGAGGTGGCGCGCTCTATCCAAACGCTGGATCATGTCACTGTCGCCCGTGACTACAAATTCATGTGCTCCAATCCGGGCCAGGACATGATTATCAATGATATCAAGGAACTTGGTCTGAACCGGGTGGTGGTGGCCTCCTGTTCTCCGCGCATGCATGAAAAAACCTTCAGGAATGCGGTAAAAACCGCAGGATTGAACCCCTATTATTTCCAGATGGCCAATATCCGGGAGCAGGTCTCCTGGGTGACCAAAGATTCCCAGGAAGCCACGGAAAAAGCCAAATCCCTCGTGGCAGCCGCGGTGGGGCGGGTCTTCTTTCATCAGCCCCTCGAAACCCGTGAGGTCTCGGTCACCAAGTCCGTGCTGGTGATCGGCGGCGGGATTGCCGGTATGCAGGCCGCCCTGACCAGTGCCAATGCGGGATACGAGGTCTATCTGGTGGAGCGGGAACCCTCCATTGGCGGGCATATGGCCAAATTCGACAAAACCTTTCCCACTCTGGATTGCGCGGCCTGCATCATGACGCCGAAAATGGTGGATGTGCTGCAGCACCCCGGCATCACCCTGTACACCTGGAGCGAAGTGCATAAAGTGGAAGGTTTTATCGGCAATTTCGAAGTCACCATCAAAAAGAACCCGCGCTATGTGGATGAAAAAAAATGCACGGGCTGCGGCACCTGCATGCAAAAATGCCCCACCAAAAAAGTTGTCAGCGAGTTTAACGAAGGATTGAGCTTCCGCACGGCGATTTACACCCCTTTTCCCCAGGCCGTGCCCAATGTGCCGGTGATAGATGCCGACCATTGCCGCGTACTTGGCCAAAATAAGAAGTGCGGAGTCTGCGTTAAATTCTGTGAAACAAAAGCCATCGATTTTGAACAGAAACCTGAATTTGTGACGCTTACAGTGGGAGCCATCATTACCGCCACGGGTTTTCAGGCGGTGAACCCCTCGGGCATGGAACAATACGGCTATGGCCGTTTTCCCGAAGTTTACACCAGCCTGGAATTCGAACGTCTGAACAACGCCACCGGCCCCACGTCGGGCAAGGTGGTGATGAAAAACGGCAAGGTGCCGGAACGGGTGGCCATTGTCCATTGTGTGGGTTCCCGCGACACCCGCCACAAGAAATACTGTTCCCGGGTTTGCTGCATGTACTCCATGAAATTCGCCCACCTGCTCAGGGAGAAAACCGGGGCCGAGGTCTGGGAATTCTATATTGATATACGATCTCCGGGAAAACTCTACGAGGAGTTCTACAACCGGGTCCAGGAAGAAGGGGTACGCTTTATCCGGGGACGCGTGGCTGAAATTACGGACATCGTCGATGACGCCACGGACGAGGGACGGCTCACCGTGATCGCGGAAAGCACCCTGACCCGGCGGACAGTCCGCGTGCCCGTGGATATGGTGGTTTTAAGCGTGGGCCTTGAACCAGCCCGGGGCTCCGAGGATATCGGCAGGCTTCTGGGTGTTTCCAGGGACGGAGACGGGTGGTTCAACGAGCTCCATGCCAAACTGGCTCCGGTTGCCACACCCATCTCCGGGATTTTCCTTGCCGGCTGCTGCCAGGGTCCCAAGGATATTCCGGATACCGTGGCCCAGTCCATGGGCGCGGCAGGCGAAGCCATTGCCCTGCTTGCCAAGGGCATTGTCACCACCCAGGCCGAAATATCCCGTATTGATCCGGACCTGTGCTCGGGCTGCAAGAGCTGTATCGAATCCTGCTCCTATTCGGCGATCCGCTTTGACGAAGCCCGAAAAGTGGCCGTGGTCAATGAGGCCCTGTGCATGGGCTGCGGCAGTTGCGCTGCTGCCTGCCCCAGCAGCGCCGCCGGGGTAAAACATTTTACCGACCAGCAGGTGATGGGCGAAATTGAATCAATATTATTGTAACTTTTTTGATGGTGAAATCCATGTCTGACTTTCAACCCAAAATTATCGCACTGGTATGTAACTGGTGCACCTATACCGCGGCTGACCTTGCCGGAACCTCACGGCTCAGTTATCCTGCCAATATCCGGATGATCCGGATGATGTGCACGGGCATGATTGATCCCAAGTATATCCTGAAAGCCTTTTTGGATGGCGCGGACGGGGTGTTTATCGGCGGCTGCCATCCTGGAGACTGCCATTATATCAATGGCAATCTGAAGTTCAAAAAACGCATGGCTGGGATGGAGGCCATCATCAAACAATTCGGATTTGATGAAAACCGCTTGCGGCTCAGATGGATCGGCGCGAGCGAAGGTCCTGAATTTCAGCATAATATGACTGACTTTATCCAGACGATCCAAGACATGGGTCCGAGCCCGGCACAAGGGATCATGGTTCTTTAAGCGAGGTGGTTATGTCCGTGTATGCAATGGTAAAAGATACAAGCGTGACCGAGGCGGTAAAGGCAGCGCTTACAAAACTGATTTCCCAGGATCTGGTTGACGCTGTGCTGGTTGCGGCAAAATCACCTTATTCGGCATTGCCCATGCCGACCCTGTTTGCCAATGCCGAGGCGATGGACGGCATTGATCCGCTGGCCCCTGCCGCACCGTTTAACGCTGCCCGGCAGGCTGCAACCGTCAGCCGCCAGGCAACCGGCAAGCGGCTGGCGCTGGTGCTGCGGCCCTGCGAAATTCGCGCGCTTATTGAACTGGTTAAACTGAATCAATGCACATTGGAAAATGTCGTCCTGATCGGCATTGAGTGTCTCGGCCGCATGGAAAACGAGGTGTTTTTACGTCATGCAGCCGCGCAGGGGGATGTGACAGCGGAATTTCTTAAAAACACCTCGCTGCAGGATGACATTACGCGAACCTGCAAGATGTGCGAGCAGTTTGAACCTGCCCACGCGGATATCGTCATGAGCACCCTCGGCATGGCTGAAAATTCGGTCCTGTTTGCCTCCGGAAGCGAAACCGGTGAAGCGCTGCTCAAGGAACTCGGCCTCTCACCTGCGGAAAAACCAGCGGAAAGGGAAACTGTAACCAAACAACTCCTTGAAAAGCGAGCCGCATTCAAAAAGGAAGTCTTTGCGGAAACAAGTGAAAAAATCAACTCCATTGAAAAATTCGAGGAAATGATCGGCACCTGCCTGAACTGCTACAACTGCCGGCAGGCGTGCCCGGTCTGCTACTGCAAGGAATGCGTGTTTTTGACCGATGTGTTTTCTGCCAGGCCGGAAACCCTGCTGCGCCGGGCGCAAAAACGTGGGTCCGTCAAACTCCCGACTGACACCAGCATGTTTCACCTTACCCGACTCAGCCACATTGCCCATGCCTGTGTGGGTTGCGGTCAGTGCAGCAGCGTGTGTCCAAGCAACATTCCGGTTGCCGATATTTTTACTACGGTAGCGGCCCAGGTTCAGGCCAGGTACGACTACGTGCCGGGCCGCGATGTCCAGGAACCGATCCCCTATCTGATGTTTGAAGAAAAGCAGAAAAGCGGCGAACCAAAATGAATCAGCCAGCCAACATACTTGTGATCGGCGCGGGAATCAGCGGGATTCGCAGCGCCCTGGATCTTGCCGAGCTGGGTTACAAGGTCTGTCTGCTTGACCGGGCTCCTGCCATGGGCGGCATTCTCACCCGCCTTGACCGTCAGTTTCCCAATAACCATTGCGGCATATGCCGGATGCTGCCCATGTTTGACCGGGATAACAGCGAGGAGTTTTGTCTGCGCAAGGGCTTGTCCCATGAAAACATCGAGGTGCTCCTGTCTACTGAGGTGATAGCGGTTGAGGGAAATCCCGGCAACATGACCGTTACGGCGGTAAAGCAAGCCACCGGGGTTGATGCCGACCGCTGCATCGGCTGCCAGGAGTGTGAAAAGGTCTGCCCGGTGGAGGTGCCGGATACCTTCAATGCGGAGCTGGGAAAACGAAAGGCGATTTATCTTGCGGTTCCCTACCAGATGCCCAATCAGCGGGTCATTGATCTGCAGGCCTGCACCCGCTGTGGTGAATGTGTCAAGGTCTGCCCCACTGCTGCCATTGATCTGGAGAGAACGCCTGAGACATTGACGTTTGAAAACATCGGCGGAGTTGTTTTAGCCTCCGGCACCGGCCTGTTCAATCCGCAGGATATGGACATCTATGGCATGGGGCACTTCCCCAATGTAGTCACCAGCAGCGCGTTTGAAAGGATCTTAAGCAGCAGCGGCCCGTATCAGGGCAGCCTGATTCGTCCATCAGACCAGCACCCGCCCAAGAAAATCGCCTGGATCCAGTGCGTCGGGTCGCGCAATCCGATGATCGGCGCGGATTACTGCTCCAGCGCCTGCTGCATGATTTCCATCAAACAGGCCCTGTTTGCTAAAGAAAGACTGGGAAGCGATACGCAAACCACGATTTTTTATATGGATATGCGTACCTTTGGCAGGGATTATCAGCGTTACCGGGATCAGGCGGAAAAAGAAAACAATGTGGCCTTTGTACGGTGCCGGATTCACAGCATCGAACCGAATGAAGAAGAGGGCAATCTCAAAATCAGCTATGTGGATCACAGCGGTAAGCCCGTTAACGCGGTTTTTGACATGGCGGTTTTGGCAACCGGCAAGGATCCTCTGCGAAAACTTCCTGATTTTGCCGCACATCCCGGTATTATTGCCACAGACGCCGTTTCAGAATGGATGGATATTGGCAGTTCCGTGGTGAGCGCCAGTGGTGTTTCGGAACGCCTGGCGCGGATGCTCTCCTCTGCCGGGATCAAACCTGAAAAACAGGCTACCGCTCCCCTCTCCGATAAGGTGGCAGGGTCTCCCCATCTGCAGGTGGTTCTGTGCTCCTGCAATGGGTCGCTTGACAAGGTCATTGAAGAAAACCAGCTTGCCGCGGAACTCAAAAAAATCCCCGGCAGAATAGATATCATGCAGGCAAAAAGCGTTTGTGATGCGGAGGGCCTTGATCAGGTCAAAGAAATCTTGCTCAATGGGCCTGCCAACCGGGTGCTTTTTGCCGCCTGCAACGCCCAGGTGTTTCGGCCTAAGCTCAAGCAGCTTGCTGCGGTAACCGGCATCCCGAAGGAATTTATGGATGTGGTAAATCTTCGCGGTCTGACGGAAAATGCGGCTTCCCATGACCTGCTGGGCGAGATTATGAATCAACTGGAGATGCGGGCAAACCGCCTTTTCAGAAAAAAAATAACCCCAGCGGATGTCCGGCCCATCCAAAAAACAGCTTTAGTCATCGGCAGTGGTCCGGCAGGCCTGAGTGCAGCCCTTGCCCTTGCTGCGCAAAACATTAAGGTCGTTCTGGTTGAAAAAAAGGAAACCATCGGCGGAAATTTTGCAAATATCCATGATGCGCAAATCCGGGAGATGATCGGACAGCTCATGGATGAAGCCAAAGACCATCCGCTGATTACCATGCATACGGATACCGAAGTCATCAACAACGCAGGTGTTGCCGGTCAGTTCGTGGCGAGGCTCCGTCACGCAAACGGCGCGGAAACGACGGTTCTGCATGGGGCAGCCGTGATCGCCACCGGCGGCGGTAAGGCAGATCTCCCGGCCGATACTCTGGCCGACAACAAGATTATTTCGCTTTATGATTTGGAAGCGGAGTTGAACCAGCCGGGCATTGATGCAGCAAATATCAATACCGTGGTTTTCATGCAGTGCATCGGTTCCAGAGAAGAACCGCGCAATTATTGCAGCCGGATATGCTGTTTAAAATCATTAAAAACAGCGATGAAGCTGAAAGAACTCAATCCGAATTGCGATATCTATGTTTTTTACCGGGACATGATGACCTATGGCGAATCGGAAAAATTTTATACCCAGGCCCGGGCCAAGGGCATTATTTTTATCCCGTTTGAAAAACAGGAAAAACCGGCAATTAAAATCGAATCAGGCCGTGTTCTGGTTGAAGGCTATGACCCGGTGCTTAATGAGCCGGTTTGCATTGAGGCAGACAGGGTGGCGCTGGCTTCAGGCCTGATCCCGAACCCGGTTGATCTGGTTGCATCGACTTTTCATGTGGAAACGACCCAGGACGGCTTTATCCAGGAGGCTGACAGCAAATGGCGGCCGGTGGATACCGGCAGGGAAGGCATTTTTGTCTGCGGCCTGGCCAGGGGCCCGGTGAGGGCGGACGAGGCGGTCCAGGAAGGCAAAGCAGCTGGGTTGCGCGCCCTGCGGATTCTTGCCAGAGACACTATCCCCGCCTCCCAGCATTCGGCCTATGTGCGGCACGCCATCTGTTCCCTGTGTGAACGATGCATTGCGGTATGTCCTTTTGACGCCAGGTACGTTGATCCGGATCTGGGCAGGATCATGGTTGATCCGGTAGCCTGCCAGGGGTGCGGGGTATGCGCTGCCGAGTGCCCGAACGGCGCCACGCTGATCGGTGATTTTGAAGAGTACGGCGTGATGGATGAGATCGAGGCCGCGCTCGGATGACAAAACTATAACAATTAGGTAAATGATGGAAACCCTAACCAAACGGAAACCGTCTTTAATCAAACAACAGGCGCCCTTGCGGGATAGTACGCATTTGATGGATATGTGCATGGCATGCGGCACCTGTTCCGCAGGATGTCCCTTAACCGGCGTTGATGGATTTGACCCCCGCAAAATCATCCGCATGGTGCTCATGGGCAGGGATGAGGAATTGATCGAATCCAAACTGCCGTGGCTGTGCACCATGTGCGGCAAATGTGAACATGCCTGCCCCATGGGAATTAATATTATCAGCACCATCCGCACCATACGGGGTATGGTTGACCGCGACAAGGTTCCGGGTATGATCCATAAAGGCATTGAGCTTTGCCTGGAGACCGGCAATAACATCGGCCTGCCGGAAGAAGATTTTGTCTTTATTATTGAAGATGTCGGTGAAGAGCTTGCCGCCATGCCCGGTTTTGCCGATTTTAAGGTGCCTATTGATAAAAAAGGGGCCAATATTCTTCACACCCTGCACAACAAGCTGGTCAATACCCAGAACGAAGACCTGGTCCACTGGTGGAAAATCTTCTATGCAGCCAAGGAAGACTGGACCGTCCCCAAGCAAAATTGGGAAGGCGTCAACTGGGGCCTCTTTTCCGGCGATGACGAGGCCATGAAGCTTTCAGTGGGACGGATTGTCGACAACATGGATCAGCTTGGCATCACCAATCTCATGTACCCAGAATGAGGACACGCATATATGGCGACCCGGACAGGGTTGCGAAAATGGTTCCCGGATTTTTTTGATAAGCACCAGGCATTCACCGTGTTTGATTTGCTGGTGGACTACCTGAAGTCCGGCAGGATCAAACTGAATACGTCCATGTTCGGGCAGCGCTTGGCCTATCATGACCCATGCAACTACGGCCGGAAATCCGAGGAGGTTTTTGGGCACGGTTATTTCGAAGAGCCGCGTTGGGTGCTGGATCAGTTTGTTTCAAATTGGGTCGATCTGTATCCGGCAAAGGCAAACGGCTATTGCTGCGGCGGTGGTGGCGGTACCATGCTGACTCCCTACAGGGAGGAACGGCTCCATTACGGCCTCCGGAAAATTGAGCAGATCAAGCGCGTCAATCCGGAGATGATTGTGGTTCCATGCCATAGCTGCCATGGCCAGATAAAGCAGCTCCTGAAAGAACACGAAATGGATATCCCGGTGAAATACCTCTGGGAAATGGTGGCTGACGCCTTAATCATGGATTAAAGGGGCACTGCGGGTGCCGGCCTGGAGCTTTAATGTCATCTCCCGCCTTTGGGTGGACTGGTGGTCGAAAAAATAGTTTTGCCTTTTGGGTTGAGAGTTTTGAGTCCCGGGTATAGGGTGATAAAAAGAGATCCGAAAAGCAAAGAGGCTCTCAACCCAACATGAAAAACACCATTATCAGAAAAATCTGCGGCCTGCTGTTTCTTTTTCTGCTGCTTGCCATCCGACCGGAGACAGCCTCAGCGCTGACCGGCCGGATCAACATCAACACCGCATCCGTGCAGCAGCTGCAGGAACTCCCCTATATCGGGGAAAAGCGCGCCCAGGCCATAGTCGCCTATCGCCAGAGCCACGGGCTCTTTCACAGCCTGGACCAACTCGTTGATGTAGCCGATATCGGAGAAAAATCCCTTGAGGCGATCAAACCCTACCTGGCGCTTGACACCGCCTCTCCCCGGGAAAGTAGCCCAACCGCGGTCACCTTTCACAAAAAAATCTCCACCGGTCCCGGCGATATCATTGTCCTAACGGATGACAGATACTTCCCCACCCTGGTTGATTACCTCAAAACCGCTGAACATTCCATTGACATGACCATGTTTCTTTTCAAGACAACCACCTCGCCCGGCAACAAACCGGCCTTACTCGTCAATGAGCTTATTACCGCCCGAAAAAAAGGAGTCGATGTCCGGCTTGTCATGGAAAATTCCGGGTATGATGAATCCCTCAACAAGGAAAACGAGAATGTTGCCCGAAAACTCCGCAAAAACAACATCGGTGTTTTCTTTGACTCGCCGGATACCACCACCCATGCCAAAATTGTGGTCATTGACCGGCGCTATTCATTTATCGGCAGCCACAACCTGACCCATTCCGCCCTGGCCTATAACCATGAAGTTTCACTGCTGATTGACAACAGCGATCTGGCGGCCCAGCTTACCGCCTATATGGATACCCTGCATTAGCAGGGAGCTGCAACAAGGGGGCTTGGAGTAAAACAGAGCCCATTGAACAGCAACCTCAACAGGCCTTGGAGTTGCCAGAGACACATGGGCCGATAACCTTGCTGCCGCACATTACCGGAAATCTTTCCGGAAGACTTTCTTCATTCATTTGAAGCTCGGTTGGCTTTCCCGACAACAGGAGGAAGCAATGCCTGATCGTACCCGTTTCCCGCAAGTCCTCACCCCCTCACCCGAGCTGGCAGGCTACCATTACAACCTGGGTGTTCGCCATTTCTCCCAAGGCAATTTTGCCCAGGCAGCCCTGTCTTATCTGGAGGCAGCAACAATCAATCCTGGAGATCCTGATATCTTTTTCAACCTGGCCCTGACCATGAAAGAAATGGGGTATCTGGAAGAGGCAAAAGAGTATTATGAAAAAGTGCTGTCCCTCACTCCGGATGACCCGGATACACATTACAATCTCGGTGTCCTGCTCAAGGAGATGGCGGCACCGGAGCAGGCTATCAGCTCCTTTGAAAAAGTTATCGCACTTGACCCGTATTATCTTTCCGCCCACAAGTATCTGGCCGGACTTTTCCAGCAGACGGGGCGCAAAGACCAGGCCCTGGCCAGCTATCGCAAAGTAATTGAAATCAATCCTGCCAGCGAATCAGCCCAACATATGCTGGAGGCCCTTGAGGGGAAGACGACCGTCACCTGTCCTCTTGCCTACTCCAAGGAACTTTTCGACCAGTTCTCCGACCATTTTGACGACGCCATGCTGACCAAACTGGCATGCACCATCCCCGCCCAATTACGGCTGGTGATGGATGATTTCCCCAGTGAAAACTTTTTTGACAACGGCCTGGATATGGGATGCGGAACCGGATTATCAGGACTTGCCTTCAGAGACTGTGTGACCCATTTTACCGGAATCGACCTGTCGGGGAAAATGCTGGCCAAGGCCCTGGAAAAGGAAGTTTATACGACACTGGATGAAAACGATATTCTCTCGTTTTTAGACAAAACAGCTGAGACATTCGACTTCTTTCTCGCTGCCGATGTTTTCATCTATCTCGCGGACCTCACACCGATTTTCGGTCTGATCAGGAAAAAGGCGAGAATCCATGCCTCATTTCTTTTTTCCACCGAGATATGCGCGGAGAATTACTGCCTGCAGACATCCGGCCGTTACGCCCAGGCCGAAAGCTACATCAATGCCCTGGCTGACAACTGTGATTTCAAGGTGTATTGCCGCCACAGAGTCAATCTGCGCAAAGAAAAAAACAAATGGATCAAGGGCAATCTCTTTCTGCTGACCGCTTGAATAAGGACCTGTTCAAAAATAACAGGCCCTAACCTTTTTTCCTGCGCACCAGCACCTTTTTCCTGCCGGTGCCGCCGCTGCTTCCTGCCGGGCGGCGCACCAGAATCTTTTTCTTGGCAGGCGGCAACGCTTTGGCGCCCTCACGCTCCATCTGCGCACCGTCAAGGGTCTGCTGATAACTGCAGCCTGCCCGGGGACATCGGAGAACCGTCCTGCCCGCTGCCGTTTTTTTCTCCACCAGAAAAGGAGAACCGCAGCCCGGACAGGTTACGGCATGGGGTCGGGACCAGGCCATAAATTCACACCCGTCTCCGGGGCAGACATAGAGTTTTTTCCCGGTGGGGGTCCGTTTGACGGTAAGGGATTCCTGTCCACAGAGCGGACAGGGCAGATCCATTTTCTGCTGGCCGATCTCATACGATTCTGCGTGACGGCAGGCAGGATAGTCCGAACAGACCCAGTATCGGCCGAAACGATCACTTTTCAACATGAGGGGTTTGCCGCAATCCGGACAGGGTCGCCCCTGCAGCCCCTCCGCCGGTGGCTGTTCAGCAATGGCCGCATCTGCGGCTATATGCTCGGCAGCCTGCTGACCGCTCTCTTCAGGCTCTGGAAGAGGCTCCTCAAAAACCGTTTCCTGCTCAGCCTCCTGGAACTCCGGCATATCTGTTGCCGCATCTTCCGCAACCGGCGCAGAACCCGTTTCAACCGTTTCAACCGTTTCCCGGGGCGCGACCTCATCTTCACCTGACATCTCCACCCGAGTGGCGCTTTCCTCCTCTGGTGGCCGGGCTTCCCCTGCAACCTCTTCCCGGGGCTGGGCAGAGTCCCTGGTTATTTCCCCCATCACCTCTTCAGCCTGTTGTGGTGCTTCGGCTCGCAGTTTTTCCTCATCGATTGCTGCGGGGGGTTGCGTCGCCTCGACAAGACTTTTCACCAAGGCCGGTTCCTCGATAACACGGAAATCCGCCACCTCCACCGACAACTGCGATGCCGATTCCGCTGTCGGCCCTGGCTTGCGACTCTCCAACTCAGGGCTTTTAATGATGTTCTTTGATTTTTTCTCCCGGACCGGGACTGCCCTGGGAACCTGGACCCTGACCAGGGGCACGCCATGCATGATGAAGTTCTGATCAAACTGTTTCAGAGCAAAGTCAAGGGATTTGCGACCGCTGACCACCTCACCTATGGTCTGCTCAAAATAGGCTGAAAGGTTGATGCCCTTCATGGCCGGGAAAGCCCGGTTCAGGGTGGCAATCACCTTGCCGGCATTGCCCTCAATATGCAAGCCGCCTCGGGCATCAATGGCAAGGTATTTCTTATCAAGCATCTCCTGCAGCATAAGGATCAAAACTGACTCCAGGGGCAGGGAAAACTCGGCAAGATCCTCACAAAGAGAATCAAAGGTATAGTATTCTGCCGTGACGCCGGCGGACTGTTCCGGGATAACCTGCTCCACTGCGAGTTGCTGGTCGGCCTGTAAATCCCGCAGAGGACAGTCCGGCGACAGATAAAGGTCATAGCTTCTGGTAAATGCCTTGAGAAATCCCTTTTCCGTAAGCCAGGGACTCCGCCCCTGAAACAGGCAGTCGCCCCCGGAACATTCCATCAACAGATTGCGGCCAACAGCCTCGGGCATTTGACTGGCCAGGGCACGGCCCCGGATCAGATCATACAGCTGCCGCTCGTTGGGGGACAAAACATCCTGCAGATGATCACCGGAAAGACCGGGAAGCAGGGGAAGAATGACATGGCCGTTCGGCGGCCGCTCAATCATTTCCCCGCTGCCATAAATGGTTGACACCTCTTTTCTGATACGGAACAAAACGACCTGATAAGACATAGGGATCACGGCAAAAGGCGCTGAAATAAGACCGGTCTGCCTGCCATCAATAGGGAGTCCTGCATGGAACTTCTGCAGGGCCTGCAACACCATTGCAGGCCCCAGGCCGAGATGGACATAACCGTCATGCAGCAACTCGGCGAGGCGGTAGGGCATGGGTGGTTCGATAGTAAAATCAGACTCCGCCACATCTTTAACCGTAAGGGGCCGACCTGCAAAAAGGGCCAGGGCCTTTTTCACCTCGCCCTGATCTCTGAAAAAACCATCATCCGTTATTCCATAGGCCTCCTGCAACCTCACCTTGACAGCTCCGGTCGGAGTTGATACCTGGGCTGTAATCTGCCATTTCGCCGGAGCGGAAAAGGCAGCTGCTTCCGCTTCCCTTTCTTCCAGCAGAAAAAGGGTGGTGAGCGCGGTAAAATTCAGAGGCAGCCCACCCGGCCCGTTCACGGTTCCGATCAATCGGTGCAGATGGCGCAGCAGGCAGTTGTTAAAAAGCGAGCGGATATAAAATGCCGCAGCCGCATTGTCCTGAACAGGCTCAACCCGACGGAATGCTTCCGCCAGCTCCTCCGCCCCAAAACCTGAGACATGGATCCGCCTGATGCCTTTTCCCCCCTTAGATGCGGCAAAAACAAATTTGCTCAGCATCCAGCTCCAATACTCTCCCTGCTGATCACTCTCCAGCGCCACATAAATGTCCTTATACAGATTGGTCAGCAGGTCACTGGCAAACTCTCTCTCCGCTTCCGTCGGCACAAACTGAAATCCTGTTTCTCCGGTGTATAATTTGGCGGCGTTGGAATGATGGCTGACCTTCATGGGGGCTGATCGCAGCAACAGTGTTTCATGCGCGCCCCCGGTCTGTTCAGAGAGAGCCTTTGCCTTTGCCTCTGACTCGACTATAACCAAAGATGTCATTTCATGTGACTCCTTCCGGAAAAAGTAATGATAACAATGGGAACGCAATTTATTGTAGCGATTATCTGTTAGAAAAGCAAAATATAGATTTTTCCCCTGCCCTTCTGTATGCTGAAAGGAG
>Ga0180007_10003606_pt1 | contig 17119 bp, 15 predicted proteins | sample MM_PC_MetaG_FD_121122 | JGI IMG/M metagenome (GOLD analysis project Ga0180007, IMG submission 121122) | Groundwater microbial communities from the Aspo Hard Rock Laboratory (HRL) deep subsurface site, Sweden - MM_PC_MetaG | ecosystem: Environmental > Aquatic > Deep subsurface > Groundwater... | reverse complement strand
ATTCCCTTCATCAGTTCATTGATTTCGCTTTCGAGCAGATCATAGCAGAGATCCATTAAATCCAACTGTCTATTTTTTGAAGCATCCATGATATAATTTAACATCCATACTGCTCTTTTTCCTGAAAGATAAGAGCATGATCCTTTAAAATAGTGTGCTGCTTTAATAATTTCTTCACTATCCTTTAATTGGATTGCAGATTTAAGTTTTTGAAGATCACCACGATACTCACTCGTAAATGACTCAATAACTTCCAAAGCTATATCGCTACTACCTTCAAAGCGCTGTCTAAAGTCTTTTTCATCAAATGCAAAGAGTTCGTCAGGTATGATAATACTCGTTCCTGTATGAATATACTTTCTTAAAACTTGATTGAGATGACTAATTTTAATAGGTTTAAAGATTACATCATTAATTTGAGAGGTTTTCATCATATCATAATCATTGAAGAATGCATTTGCAGTGACTGCAACTATAGGGATACTTTGATATTTTTTACCAAGTGCACGAATACGTCTCGTCGTTTCGATACCATCCATTTCAGGCATTTGGATATCCATTAAAATGATATTAAAATCTTCTTTTTTGACTAAATCAATTGCTTTTTTACCGCTATCTACAGAAGTTGACTTGATTCCTTGCTTGACCAAAATACTTTCTAGTGCAATTCGATTAAGTCGATTGTCATCAACGACTAATGCATATCCAGAAAGGATTGTATTATATTCTATGGAATTTTGAGCCTTTCGATCTGAATTGAGCTTGTTCAGTATTTTTTGATATAGCGTTTGTCTAGATACAGGTAGATCAAAGAAACAATCGATTTTCTTAAATCGTTTGTTTTCTGGAGTTGCAGAAGATATAGTAATCGTTGATTCATTACCATACTCATTTTTTAACCTTTGAATCAAATCACTATTTTTAATCGGCTTTTCAAAAATAATTGCATCAACCTTTTTGTCATCAATTGATTCAAAGGTGTATGGTTCCATACCCATTGAGGATAGCAGAGAAACAATCATGGATTGTTCTATTTCTTCAGTCACGTAGAGTGCCTTCATGTTTTGAGTTGCAGGATATTCATATAATCTATTTTTAGTAAACGGAAGTGTAACTTTGAAGATACTTCCCTTATGAATTTCACTTTCGATAGATAATTTGCCGTGAAGAAGATCTATTAATTGGTTTGAAATCGATAATCCAAGTCCAGTTCCTTGATATTTTCTTGACTCAGAAGAATCAACTTGATAAAAAGCATCTGAGAGGAATTGAATCTTTGATTGATCAATACCAATTCCGGTATCAGAAACTGAAAACTCTATGAATAAAGGTTCTTCAGTTATCATACGAACATCGATATCAATAAACCCTTCATTGGTATATTTAATCGCATTATTCAAAAGGTTTAATAGTATTTGTCTTAGCTTTCTATAATCTCCAAGAATATCAAAATTGATTCGGTAATCAAAACTGAAATGAATGGATAAGCCTTTATCTTCAGCAAAACTCTTTTGGGTTCTAATAATTCGAATAAATTCTTCTTCTAGATTAAAAAGATCTTCATAAACCTCCATTTTACCAGCTTCTATTCTTGATATGTCTAAAACATCATCAACTATGCTAGCAAGAGAATCAATGGATGCTTGACCTACTGTTAAGTATTCATTTTGTTCAATAGATAGGTCGGTTGTGCTTAGCAAATAAAATGTATTATAAATACCACTCAATGGTGTGCGAATTTCATGACTCATATTCGCTAAAAATTGGCCTTTAGCTCTTGAGGCTTCATCTGCTTTAATTCTCATTTCGATGATTTCATGCTCTCTTTTTTGTCTCATCATTAAATTCGTCATCATCTCTGACAAGACTCTTAAGAGCCTATTTTCTATTACATTCCATTTTCTTGTTTTACTATTGTCATCAAATGCTATAAAACCTATGCATTCTTCTTGATTAATCAAGGGTAAGGTATAGACGGATTTCACATGCTCATCATTGAGCATTTTGTAAAAACTAGATTTTTTATTGAGTGTCTCAATGTTTTCAACGATAACTGAGTTTCCACGCATGTGAACTCTGACAAGATCCTCAAAAAAAGGTTCAAAGTTTATATTTTGTCTATTCTCTTTTTTGGATTGAGTATTTGAATTCACCCATTCATATAGATTATTCATAACATATTTTTGTTTATTGTACTCAAAGACATAAACACGGTCTAAATCTAAAAATGAACCTACAAGTGCAAAGGCTTCAAGAATCGTCTTTTCGAAATCTTCAATTGAAACATTGATGAAATCAGTAGCAATTTTGATAATGATTTCTTGAAATGTTTGGTTGCTTGTGTTTATGTTTTTATAATCATTTGTTATTTCTTTCACATCAAAACTCCTTTGTTTGGTTTCCATCTATACCTATTATATCGTATATTTTACTATTCATAAAAGATGTTATACATTTCTGAGCCGTTAGAAAATAAAAAAATGAGGGGTTCCCTCATTTAAGTTGCAAAACGATGTGCGATTGAACTAGCCGCAGCTGCAGCGATTGCACCTACAATATCATCTAGGAATGTGTTGCATACACCAGGTAATTTACCAGCTTCATCTAACTTCCCAATGATTCCTGGTTTTGTTTTATCAACAAATCCAAAATTGGTAAAACCTATTGAACCATAAACATTGACAATAGCAAGTGCTAATACTTCATCAATTCCATAGAGCCCATAATCATTTAATAACATGGTTGAAAGGGGTTCTGATAGTAATCCCTTTTCTGCTAATATGTCAAGTTCAAGACCAGTTAATACTGCATTTTGAACCTCTCTTTTCATGACAACTCTTTTGACATGTTCCAAACATAAATCGAAGGATAATGCAGGTAAATATTTAATTTGTAAATCCAATGTAATTTGTGCCATGTCCTCTAGCATAACTCCACGGTCTGCTAAAAGCTTAACAACAATTTCATACTTTTCGCTATCATTGAGTCTATTTTCTTCCTTGTACATTACGCTCATATTGAACACTCCTTTTTTAATAACCGATATCGTGTATTTCCTATTATACATGATTTGTCTATAATAGCAAACGCTTGATATCAGTTTTGATTAGAAAATAATCACTACTAATGAATGAATAGAAATTATGGATTTTTCTTTATAATCATCTTCTCTTCTGGAAGATAAATAACATCATTATCTTTGATGTCGCTTCTTCCAATTAAGAAATCAGAAGTTAATAGTTGTGCCCCACTTGCTAGAGCATCATCAAAATCATCAGAATTAAATATTAAATTGGAATCAATTCTTGTTCGAACAATGAAATTGCCAGCAATTAGAGGAGCAATCTCAGAGATTGACGGGTTATTATTAACAATAAATGATGCATAATCTTGATGAATACCGTCGCTATATGCCCCAATAAACATAGGTAGTGATTGAAGTGATTCATCGAGTTCATGATACATTGTTGTAAAACTTCCTGGATGAAGAACAAAGATAACTTTACCCAAAAGTGAGTTGACAGTCGGCCATCCTGTGGTTTGAACAGTTTCTTTTAAAGTTTTACCAGACTCCATCATATCACTTGGAGTAAACAAACTATCTCCTAATTTTTCAACTAAAAGCTCATTTAGATTTTCTAGATCTTCTGATTCAATAACCTGAAGAGCGTGATCTAAGATCATCCAATCATCTTTAATTTCCATCAATATGATAATTGGAATATGATTTGGATTATTGGATGAAAATAAATAAATCTCTTCGAGAGCTTGTGAAAAATCAGGTGCAACACTACTATTATCAACCAATGGTACATGCGTTAATACAAACTGTGTTTTTCTAAGTCTTAAGTCAAATTCCATACTGCGAACACCAGCTTCGAATTGCTCAGTTAAGTTCTTATATCCATATTTTAGTGCTCTAGCTTCATCAAACGAGTCACCTAAACCTATAAAAAACTTACCAAGTTCAGATCCTTTTTTCTTGTAGCTATTGTGTGTAGCCAACATTTGGATATCATTCAGTTTAATTGAGGTGTCACTTAAGTCAAAATTAACAAATTCAGATTCATCAATTGACTCAAAATCTTCACTCTCATAATAGGATTCAAGTTTTTTCATGTGAGCACTTTGAACTGTTGAATCATAAATCTTGATTGCAAATAGTCTAAAAACAATTAAAACAAATAATATAACTAAAGACAAAACAGCTACTAGTAATATTTTGAATGCTTTTATCATAGAATCGACCCCTTTTCTAGATTATATCATGATTCTTTTTGATTCAATTGAGCAATTAAGGTTTTTATTTCTTTCTTCAATTTTGGGTTTATGTCGTAGATATGTGCGATATAGTCAAAGATTGCTTGAGCTGATTTTGCTAGATGATCATATCCAGATAGCATTTGACTTAAGTGATTTGTCATATCTGGATAATGCATCTCAAATCTTCGTTCGATATTAAACAAATCCTCATGTATCGATTGTTCTATCTCAAAATGATGAATAATACTCAATAAATTGTTGAATGCATGTGTTTCAATGAACCGATATGCTGAAAGCTTTTCTCCCCTTATGGCGCGAAGCAGGCCAACATAAAGATTGGTTAATGCTTCATTGATTCGGTATTCAATATTCTCTTTCTTTATTTGAGGAATATTTCCCTTAGTTTTTGTGAGTGTAGGAAGACTGTAATTTGGATTCATCCAAACAATTCGTCCTTCTGCTTGAGTAACATGATTCACTTCATTTTTACCAAAAACTGCATACTCACCATAAATTCCGTCTTGAAAAAGAATTTTATATCCGTCATTTGAATTTTTAAACGCATACGCTAGGGGATGTGCATGCTCAAGCCATGATAAATCATCGATAAAACTTTCTTTTACTTCGTCTTCAACAATAACAAAAAAATCGAGATCTGAATAATCATCGAGTCGATCGAGTTCAACGCCAACTGAACCCAGACCTAATAATGCGATGGTGGATTCTCTTTTGGATAGTGAATCTCCAATTTCATCCAATCTCTTTAACAGTTTATTTTTTTTCATCAAAATCATCTCCTAGTCTTATTATATGTAAAAATAACAAAATTCATATAAAGTTGAAACAATCATGAATGGATTTTTTAAAATTTAGCGCTATAATAAAGGTAAGAATGGGAAGGTGATTGATTTGGGAAACAAGCTAACATCACGAAATAGCCCTTTTAGAATTGAACTGAAGAAAGTTCAAAAGTATATGTATTGTAACTGTGGGAAAAGCGATAATCAACCACTATGTGATAATCGATCCCATCGAGGTACAGGAACAAACCCTCTTGGTTTTGAAGTTGAAAAAGATGGTTCTTACTATCTTTGTGGCTGCAAAAAATCTTTATCGAAACCATATTGTGATGGATCTCATAAAAAACTATAAAGGAATGGTATCAATTGATGATATCATTCCTTTTTTTGTTTAATGTATAAATCTTCCATAAGTCATGATTTTGGAATTCGGATGAATTGATTCACCCATCATTGCTTTATTAAAGTTTTTGATTACTTCTCTGACTTCCTCAATACGTTCAGTAGTAAAATCTAGTCTAATCTTTTCTATACCTGACAGTTTAATTTGATTGATGTATTCAATTAAGTTAAGTGGTTTATGATTCAATATTCGGATATTACAGTTTCCATCATTGATTAAAGGAAATTTAGATTTCATTCTATCTTCAAGATAATACTGATTCAGTTCACATAAATGACAGTTTTGTTTTGTTTTAAATGTCTTAGCAATCGGACAATATTTTGAAATCATCAAATCAACTCTACCATAAACGACAAGTTCTAAATTGGGGACATAGTTAAATTTATTCATAAATAGTTCCCTAAATCCGAAAACTCTTTCTTTGGAAAGCTCGGGTGATAAAGTCACTCTATTCACATGGTTTTTGAACAAAAGATTTGCAGTATAAATATTAGTTACATTAAAAAATTCATCACTAATGAGTGGGAACTGCTTAGGATTTTGTAAAAGACTTCCAGTCTCATGAATAACTGACGGTTCGTTAATGATATCAAAACCATGCTGGAGAATTCTTTTTCTGACCTTGAAAACTCCTTCTTGATTCACTTTCATATTGATTGTATCTTCAAAATAGATAGTTTGAATTCCCATTTGATTGACTTGGTCAAATTGCTCTTTCGTCGTAACTTTAGCAATCAGTTCAAAATGAAATGGCTTGTTTTCTATTTTTTTCTCATTAATCTCTATAATTTCGTGCTTTCTTCTATCTAGTTCTCTTAACGCTTTTATTTCATCAATTGCTTGACGTCTCAATTCATTTAATACCTTAATTGGTATGAACGATTGATCATCAGTTCTTACAATAAGTTCACTAAAGTAAAAAGGAGTATTTCCTAGTTTTGATATTTGGACAATAATTTGTTCCTTTGTCACTGATTTTGTTGACGCTTTTTCTAAAACATCCTTTGAAGAAAATGATACATGGTAATTAGAGTCGGTAACATCAATGATGAGATACTCACCGATATATGCACTCACTTCACCCTTCAGTGATATCGTTTTATAGTTTTCATCTAAGTAAATAGCTAAACTTGACTCCAAATTAGAATCTAATGTTTTCAATACCTTTGATCCGACCTCAATCTTTTCAGTAACATCGATTTTAATAACATCATTTGGGAATGCTTTTTTAACAATTGAATCGTTTTTTAATATTCTAGAAACTGTATTTCCATAATCTTTATTACCAATGATTCTATATCCATCATTAATTTCCAAAGATTCAACCAATTTAATAATTGCTTTATTATCTTTATAATCAATAACTGTACCTAATTCCACTCCAAGATGATTTGGTCTATAGTCATTGTTGATTTCATTTGGTTTCTCATCCAATATATAGCCTTTGGTGTATTCTCTATTGAATACCTTTTTTAATTTCAAAATTTCGTTTTCAAGTTGAATGACTTTTCGTTCTTGATACGCTTGAATCGCCTTTTTATACGATAAAACTGCTTGAGTAACATATTCAGGTTTTCTCATTCTACCTTCAATTTTAAAGGAATCTACTCCGGCATCAATTAAAGCATCTACATATTCTAAAGTCATTAAATCTTTTGTAGAGAGTAAATAAGATTCATCAGCAACCAATTGAGGTCCTTTATAAAGTTTGTAGGGAAGACGACAAGGTTGAGCACATTCTCCTCTATTCCCTGATCTTCCACCAATCATCGAACTCATCAAACAATTTCCTGAATAGCAAACACATAGTGCACCATGAACAAAGACTTCAATTTCTATATCCACATTTTTTTTGATTTGCTTGATAACATCTAATGGTGTCTCTCTAGCCATAACGATTCTTTTAACACCTAATTCTTTTAAAAACTTCACTTGATGAATGTTATGTGTATTGACTTGTGTGGATGCATGAATTTCAACATTAGGATATCTTTTCGCTAAAAGTGAAATCATTCCTAAATCTGCAACTATAAATGCATCTACATCCTGATTGACTAAAAAATCTGTATATTCTAATAAATCCTTGATTTCATCATTAAAAATGAGTGTATTGATAGCTACATACACAAAAACACCACGCAAGTGTGCGTAGCGTATGAGACTTATCATATCCTTTTCTTCAAAATTTGCAGCATATGCTCTAGCACCAAATCTTTTTCCTGCAAGATAGATTGCATTCGCACCAGCATTGATTGCTCCAATGAGTGATTCTTTACTTCCAGATGGAGCAAGTAATTCTATTTTTTTCAAATGGTTGTCACCTCAAGTTCGACAACTAACATTATACCAAAAACACGGCTAAAAAAGGTCAAGGATATTATTGATTATTAAAGGAAATATGCGTTAATTCTTCTGTATACTCCCATAATCTTCTTCCATGATCAGCGTTATAGGTTATTGGGTTTGATTTCACTGATTTCCCTTTTTTAATATAATCCCCAGAGCATAATTTATACTCTTCTTTTGTAGCAACATCAATCATATAGCGTGCAGGATAATAGATATCTGTTCCTGAACTACTTCTGAGCTTCCAAGCAAGTTTGGCGATTCCTGTCGTATTTTTAGCACCAATATTGGTTCTAACTAAACCAGGATCAATTGCAAACGTTGAAATCATCTCAAATCGTCTCGCATACTCTTTGACAAAGAAGACATTATATAATTTAGATCTTTTATATGCTTTCAAAATATTATACATTTTCTTATTTTGAATATTATTCCAATTGATAGAAGCTCTATAATGTGATAAAGAACTTACAACTAGTACTCTTGGATCATCAGATTTTATTAAAAATGGTGTCAAATGATAGGTAAGTATAAAAACAGATAAATGATTAACTGCAAATGTCATTTCATTACCATCAGCATTCTCATGATAACCCGTAGTGACTCTGCCTGCAATATTCATTAAAATATCGAGTTTCCCCTTATATTTATCCTTAATCAGCTTAGCAATATTTTCACCAGTCTGATTGGTTTGTTCATTATCTGATAAATCACCGATGACAAAATCAAGATTTACGTCGTTTATATAATCTTTTAACTTCTCTTTTGTCTGATTTGCCTTATCCATATCTCTTGAAAGTGCAATCACATTGATTTTCTCTTTGAGAAGAAGTTCAGTGACTGCAAATCCTATTCCAGAAGTTGCTCCTGTTACTACTGCTACTCTGTTCATCTTATTACCTCATCATTTTCTGAATATAGTTTTTTTAAAAAAAATCTCAATCTCTGTTTCAACTTTTAGAAAAGCCATTTGAAAATTGACTTTATCTACCTATAAGTATACTATAAAAATAGATTGTAAAGTATAAAGGCGGATAAAACATGATTACTATTGAGAATTTGACGAAGTCTTATGGAATAGATAAAGGTGTATTTAATCTTACATTTACTGTGAATAAAGGCGAGATTTTTGGTTTCATAGGACCAAATGGTGCTGGAAAAACGACAACGATTAGACATTTGTTAGGTTTTATTCATCCAGATGAAGGCAAATGTAGCATTATGGGTATGGATACTATAAGTTTTGCTCCTAAAATACAGGAATCTCTTGGATACCTACCAGGTGAGATTGCCTTTTTCGATCATATGACTGGACTCGAGTTTTTAAGATTACTACTTTCCATGAGAAATATCAAGGATGAAACTAGAATGCACGAACTAATTTTGATGTTAGAGCTAGACACTTCAGCAAAGATAAGAAAAATGTCAAAGGGGATGAAACAAAAGCTTGGATTGGTTGCAGCATTTATGCATAATCCTGAAATACTAATACTCGATGAACCGACCAGTGGTCTTGACCCTTTGATGCAAAATAAGTTTATTAAACTGATTTTAGAGGAGAAAAAAAGAGGGAAAACCATCCTGATGTCGTCACATAGCTTTGAAGAAATTGAGAGAACTTGTGATCGAGCTGGGATTATCAAAAATGGTCGTTTAGTCGCTCTCGAAAACATAAAAACTCTCAAGGAAAATCAAAGAAAAATATACATCATTCATTTTCATAATCTAAGTGACATAGAAAGTCTTCAAGAAAAAGGATTTGACATTGTCAATCAACAAGAAAAAATGGTTGAGATTGCAATTTCTGGAGATGTCAATCCATTACTAAAAGCACTTTCCGATTATGATATTTTATCGCTTGATGTTAAACATCTTTCACTTGAAGAGGTCTTCATGAAGTATTATATACGAGGTGAATCCAATGAATAGAGCATTGTTAAAAGCTACATTGAAGGCTAACTATAAGATTTGGATTACATTTTTATTCATTTTAATGATTTATTCAATGATTATTATTATCATGTATAATCCTGATGATATGGCAAGTTGGGATGCTCTTGTTCAAATGCTACCACCTGAGATGATCCAAATGATGGGCTTTCAGTTAATAGCACCAACTTTAACTGGGTTTATTGCTGGATATTACTATGGATTTATTATATTGATGTTTCCAATTATTTATCTATCTTTTTTAGGTCAAAAAATAATTGCACGCTATGTAGATACTGGATCAATGAGTTATCTCTTGTCTACACCAAACTCTAGACAAAAAATCGTAGTGACTCAAGGATTCTACTTGCTGTCAAGTATTTTGACATTGATTATTGTGGTTGCTACAATAAATGGATTGATGGCTGCAACATTATTTCCAGGTCTTTTAGATGTTAAAGAATATCTATTACTCAATATAAACTTACTTGCACTTTATGTTTTCCTAAGTGGTATAGTCTTTTTAACTTCTTGTATATTCAATGAAACTAGATTGGCAACTGCTTATGGTACTGGAATCCTTGTGGGTTTCTTCGTGATTGAAATGCTTAGCGAGGTTGATTCAAAACTCAGCTTCTTAAAATACTTTACTGTTTATACTTTATTTGATTCAAAGAAAGCGATTCATTTAGATAGTCTAGTTTATTTGTATTCTATTTTCTTAATCCTTGGTGGTTTATTATTATATTTTCTTGGAATTCATATATTCAAGCGAAAAGATTTACATATTTAAAAAAAGACAATCAAATTGTCTTCTTAAACACTGTATAACGATAATGATTTGTAGATAGAAATTCAAATCCACATAATTCAGCTATTTTTTTCATGGTAACTGGAGTGAAAAAGCATAAATGTGTAACATCTCTAATGTAATGCCAATTGAAAAACTCTTCTCTTTGGTTGGGATGAAATAGTGTCAAGATGCTTAGAATACCATTAGCATTTAAATGTTGATGAAATAACTCAAATATCTTTAATGGATTTCTTAAATGCTCAACAACTTCTGTAGAGGTTATTAGATCGTAGGTCTTGGATTCATATATTTTATATGGTGCATAAAAATAATCATAGATATCTACATCGAATAAATACTCATTGGTTAGTATTTTTGAAAGTACTGGATTTGGTCCACTACCAAAATCGAGTGCTTTTCCTTTTTCTACATAAGGAATGACAGCTGAATCAATAAAATTTGTTAAGAAATTGATGTAGCCTTGATTATCATCATCATTTTGATGCTCCTCATATTTTTGAAACTCAAGTTCAACAGAGGGATAGTTTTTTTCGTCCTTGAAAATGAACTGGCATTGCTCACACTCATGAAAAATCATATTAAATTTTGGATGTGGGTAAGAAATTGTTTCATGACCACAAATCAAGCACTTCATGAAAAGTTTTTTGCTACATCAACAGATTTATCGATGATTTCCTTCAGGATTTCAATATCAATGTCCTGAAGTTTTTGAATATAGAGACACCCAACACCTTTTTCATGTTTCCCAAGTGAAGTAAATTCTTCAGCGTTTGTTTCGATAGAAAGATATAGAGTAATCGCTTTTTTTCTTACTGAAAAACCGATTAAGAAGTAATCAATTTCTCTACCTGATTTATATTTATACTTCTTATTGCCAAATCCAATAATAGAGGTCCCCCACATCAAAGGTTTTGATTTTGTACTACCTTCTATCATCTGAATCAGTATGCTTGCATCACTTTTTTTTGATTCATCGAGTGTATCTAAATAAGTCTCTACACTGATATCCGTTGGTTTTGTTTTCAGTTCAGCCATAATTCCTCCTTAAAATAATGATATGATTAAATAATAAATGATAGGTATAAATATTGCAGGTAACATATTAGCAACCTTAATCTTTCTAAGCTCCATAAAATTGATCCCAATGGCAATCAATAAAATATTTCCGACCATTGAAACTGCTTGAATCATTTCAGTCGTCAAAAAACTAGATGCACTTGATGCAAGAATTGTAATTGCACCTTGATAGATTAAAACACTAATTGCAGAAAAAATGACTCCAATTCCTAGAATGGAAGCTAAAATCATTGCTGTGATAAAGTCTAGAGCACTTTTTATGACCAAAATCGTGATGTCTCCATTTAATCCATCTTGAATTGAGCCGACAATTGCCATTGCACCTACACAAAAAATTAATGTGGCAGCTATAAAGCCCTTAGCAAGTGGAGGTAAGTTATACTTTTTTTCGACATTTTCTGCCCATCTATTCAGTCTTAGATCAATATCAATCCACTCACCAATCAATACACCTATGACTAGTGATATGATGATTAGCAAATCACTATGTGTGGATATACCATTTTCATTGATCACTAGGAAGTCCTTTAAGAACCAACCTAATGATAGTGCAGTCAGACCAAGTCCTAAAACAAGCATTATGCTTTTCTGTATTTTTTCAGGTAAACCTTTTTTTAGGATGATACCTAACAAGCTTGCAATGATGATTGCACCTACATTAATTAATGTTCCCATCTGACACCTCAAAAGTATATACATTACTATTATATGATAGAGTTACCTTTTTTTGGTTTAAGATGTTAAAAAAAGTGGCTGCATGATTTGCAACTATCTTGATTAACCTTTATTAAATCTTCTTCATTCATTTTTTAAAATGGACTCACTAAGACCTTCGAATAAATAAAAAGCCTATCAATTATTACTTGAGAGTGCAGAAACAAGTCTCAAGTATTGCTTGAATTGGCTTTACAATGCTATTAATTACCAATATAGAGGGTCTTTTTGAATCCGTCTTTTATAAAGATCAATCAAATCCTTTTTGATTTTATTGTCCAATTTAAAGGTTGAATTCGATAAATGGTCATCCAATTGTTCTTTTGTTTTGATTCCTGGAATTACTGCAGTTATTTCTGGATAGCTCAAGACAAATGCTATTGCATATTTAGTGATGTCATTCGCACCTGTTATATTTTTGACATCTCTGACAAGGGAAGCTCTAAGATTTATCGTTTCGTCATCCCATCTTGAGCGAATGCCTTCAAATTCAGAAAACTCATCATATTTACCAGTTAGCCATCCTGAGTCTAATGGAACTTTTGCAATTAGAGAGATTCCTTTTTCTTTCGCTTTCTTAAATAATCTTGCTGGCTCTTGAAAGAATATATTAAAGAGTATTTCAACAACATCAATTTCTAAGTTATCAATGACAGCCTTTAACTCCTCATAGGTATCAATAGAAACTCCGTATACTCTAATCATACCTTCTTCTTTTAGTTTTTTTAGCTCTTGAAAATGAAGCGTTTTTCCCTCTAAAATATCCATAGATGGGTTATGTAGAATAACTGAGTCGATGTAGTCTGTTTGAAGTCTTTCCATGCTATCATAGATTTGTTCTTTGAGAGAAAATACTGAAAAATCTGTTTCTCCATCTGCAGTATGTCCTAGTTTTGTATTGATAACAACTTGATCTCTTTGATTTGATGTTGCCATTCCAATAATTCTTTCACTCATACCTGCTGCGTAACCTGGTGCAGTATCGAAAAAATGAATCCCTTTTTGGATTGCATAGTTTACCAATTCGACACCATCTTCAATTGACATATGACCCCAAAAGTCAGTATTGCCCAATTGCCATGCTCCAAATCCCAACCGGTTGATTAACTTATTTGTATTTGCGTAGTTCGTGTGTTTCATATGTACCTCCTACGTATATTCTCATTTTACCATATTTTGATTGGCAATAGAAAAGAAATAAATTACATGATACAATAAGAAAAAAGAAGGGTGAATTTATGAAAAATATTAGATTTGAAGCACTACCTATAGCAACATCCAATAGTCCAAGAAAGATCCGTATTCTTTTACCTGAAGATTATGAGAAGACAAATCAAAAATATCCCGTTTTATACATGCATGATGGTCAAAATTTATTTGAAGATGAAACATCATATGGAAATCACTCTTGGGGTATAGATGAGACTTTAAAATCGTTAGGTTTAGATCAAATCATAGTCGTTGGTGTTGATAATTCGGATTTAAGATTATTTGAATACTCACCTTGGAGAAGTGTTCCTGAAGTTAGAAAAATAACAGCAATTGATACTGGTGGTCTTGGTGATGTTTATGCTGATTTTCTAATTTCACAGTTAAAGCCGTTTATCGACTTAAACTATAGAACACTTAGCGATTATGAACATACCATGATTGCAGGAAGTTCGATGGGTGCGTTTATATCAACATATATTGCTGTTCAGTATCCCAATGTTTTTAAGATCGTCGGAGTATTTTCACTAGCTTCATGGTTTAATGAACCAAAATTCTTGGAATTTTTAAATTCTTCTTCTATCGATACTGATCAAAGATACTTTATATCTATCGGTAGTAAAGAAAGTTCAAACGAAGCAGATAGTAATTTCAATCAAATATATCTTAATAACAGTAGAAACTTAAAAAAACTACTTGATGATAAACAGGTTAAGGATATTTTTTATATGGAAACCGAAGATGTACATCATGAACTTGCATGGCGAAAAGTGTTTAAGGATTTCATTCTTTGGGTAAATAAAAAGGTCTAAACTCAGACCTTTTTTTCTAGCCAATATAAAACTTTATTCACATATTCGTCCCAAAATGCCCAATTATGATCTCCCTTTGACTCTTCATAGGTGTACGTCACTTTTAAACGATCTAATTCTTCTTTGAATTTAAGGTTATCTTGATATAGAAAATCTTCAGTACCACAAGCTAGATAAATATCAGGAAGTTCTTGTTTGTTTTTTTGATGGGTTTCAATAAGATGAAGTAAATCATTTTCAGTATGCTTAGTGACACCTTCACCAAATGTGTTATTTGTAAATGCTTGTCTCGGAGTATCTTGAACTAACTTTTTAATGGAGTCGATATTGACTGCTCCAGATAAACTTGCTGCTTTAGAGAATTGTTTTGGATTATGGAGTGCAACTCGAAGTGCTCCATATCCTCCCATCGATAATCCACAAACATAATGATCTTCTCTTTTTTGTGAGATTGGAAACATTCTACTCATGATATCAGGTAATTCAATAGCAACATAATCTAAATACCTTTGACCGAATTTAGTATTTGTATAATAGCTATTATTGACACCTGGCATAATAATGATAAATCTATGCTCCCAAGCATAGCGTTCAATTGAGCTATAGCGCGTCCAATCCGTATGATTACCAATATATCCATGTAGGAGGTAAACCGCCTTCAGTTTCTCTCCTTTTTTTATATCTTGAGGAATGATTACATTCACACTCACATTTAATTCTAAATAATCAGACTTTATATTACATTCAAAAAGTGCCATATTTTTTCCTCTTTTCAACAAATCCTATTATGCTTATTATATCACAAGTAAAAATCTAGATTATCGAAGTTTTTAGCAACAAAAAAGTCCTAATATCTGGGGGGGATGTAGATATTAGGACCAATTCACGAGTCGCCCTTCACAAAAGGGAAGGGAAACACTAGTATTATACATGAAATGTATTCAGATAGTCAATTGATTTGTGAACGAATTATGAAATAAATGAATGACTAATCGATTAGCTTTTTAACCTGATAGCGATGAACTACATATTCGATTGCAAAAGAGATTAGAATTAATAGAATTGTCCATGCAAACACTTCTGAATAATCTAAATTGGTTTTTGCTAAGTAAAGAGAATTACCAATAGAATTTCTAGTTTGACCTAAATATTCTGCCATGACCAACACCTTTAAACCCAAACCAAAGGATTGAAGAAAGGATAGAATTAGATATTTTTGAATCATGGGAAAATAAAGATCTCGAATGGATATGATAAAATCATGTTTTTCTAAATTATAAACATCTATCAATTCATGGTTAATTGCTTTAATTCCAGACTCTGCTGCTTGAAATACAATCGGAAAAACCATTAAGAACGTAATGATAAATGGCGTAATTTTATATCCAAATAAAATTAACAATATGACAATAATGGATATGACAGGTATCGTTCTTAAAATAGTAACATAGGGCTTCAATATCCAGGAGACTTTTTGATTTAATCCAGATAGCATTCCAAGAATAATCCCTAAAAGTGCTGACAGAGCAATGGATATAAATAGTCTAAAAATAGATGTTGCAATAATACCAAGCGAAGTCATATGAGTTATCAAATCAAATAATGACAGAAAAACAGATTGAGGTGAAGGCATAATCAATTGATGATCTATTGCTTGATATGTGATCACCCAAATCATGAATATAACAAATATAGAGCTTGATATCCAAAGCGTCTTTTTCATTTAATCACCATAATAAAAAGTATCATTTGGTAGTTCTCCTCCAATTAATACTGGATTCATATCTAATATTAAGCCAAAGTACACTTCTATAGCATCTTTCGAATCCATAGCAGCTACATATCTTAAATTGCTATTTGAAATTGCAGATTGTAAGATTGCTTTCGGTAATCCCATTCCAAGTTCAACTGCAAGATCTGCAGTTTCATCAGGGTAATCCAAAGCATTTTCAATAGAGGCTTCTATGTCATTTTGAATTTTCATGATTTTTGCTTGACTTAAGTCTTTACGAATAAAAACACCTGATTGAGGATATGAATCATAGCCTGTAACATCTTCATATAAATCTTGAATATCTAAAGTCTTTGTTAAGGGTAACTGATTCATAACATTTGAATATAATGGTTCAGCTAATAAAACAGTATGATTTTGATTGGTTAAAAACAATTGTGCTGCTGAAGAAACTGAATCAACATATGTAAAGATTGGTTGAATGTCAAGCTCAGCAAATAAAAACTTTAAAATAATATCTGAAGTTTGATTTCTTCCAAATACAATAATTTCTTCTTGATCAAGCGATAAAGCATCTAAGTTCCCAGCTTTGCTAGATACTAAGTAGTAATTTCCCCAAACAACAGTAGCAAGTAACTGATAATCATCCTTAGATTGATACATTTTAGCACCTAAATTAGTTGGTGCAAAAATCACATCATGAGACGATGAACCAAAGGCTGCAACAAGAGGATCTGGACCATAAACGATATCAACCTTATAATCCTTTGAGTCTTCAAGATAGAGTTGAGCAAGTTCTGGACTACCAAATGGAACAATCATTGAAATTGGATCATCTTTTTGACAACCGAATAAAATGAATGCTAAAAAGATGATGGATAATAATTTTTTCATAGGTCTTGTATACTCAGAACTGTAATAATAGTTTGAGTATAGCTTCCTTTCTCTCTATTGTTATAATTAAATCAAGCACTGTGGATTTGTGTCATATGTGTATAGCTTTGACTATTATAGGAGACT
>Ga0180007_10003605_pt1 | contig 17119 bp, 15 predicted proteins | sample MM_PC_MetaG_FD_121122 | JGI IMG/M metagenome (GOLD analysis project Ga0180007, IMG submission 121122) | Groundwater microbial communities from the Aspo Hard Rock Laboratory (HRL) deep subsurface site, Sweden - MM_PC_MetaG | ecosystem: Environmental > Aquatic > Deep subsurface > Groundwater... | reverse complement strand
GTGCTTTCTAATTTAAAATTAGACGAACATCGAGTGCCTCAAGATGGAAGATTCAAGTTAGAGAAAGAAGATCAAAAGATATCCTTTCGTGTTAGTATTCTGCCTGTTTTTGATGGGGAAAAAGTGGTGATGAGGTTGCTAGATGAATCTTCTAAGGGATTGACTTTGGAAAAAATGGGATTATTCAGTAAGGATTTGGAAATAGTTCATCGTAGCATTAAAAAACCCAACGGAATGATTCTAGTAACGGGGCCAACCGGGTCAGGAAAAACGACCACGCTCTATACGGTGATGGATATTTTAAACACTCCTGACGTTAATATTAGTACAGTAGAAGATCCTGTTGAGTATAGAATGCCCCGAGTTAATCAGACTCAAATCTATCCCAAAGTTGGCTTGACTTTTGCCGCTGGCCTCAGGTCTCTTCTTCGTCAAGATCCAGATATTATTATGGTGGGGGAAATAAGAGATACGGAAACAATGGAAATGGCTATTCATGCCGCTATGACGGGGCATTTAGTTCTTTCAACCCTGCATACTAATAGTGCCGCTGGAACCTTGCCTAGACTTATTGATATGGGAGCTGAACCTTTTCTTATTGCTTCCACAGTCAATGTGATTATTGCCCAAAGGTTGGTTCGAAAGCTTTGTCCTGATTGTCGAAAAGAATATAAATTAAATGAAAAAGAAATCAAAACTCTTAAGGATAATTTTAATATGGAAGATATTTGGCAAGCTTTAAACAATGAAGAAACTTTTAAGGGGGCTATAAAAAAAGGAACTAAATGGTCTGATTTGAAATTTTATAAATCAGTTGGATGTGATCAATGTTCTAAGGAAGGTTATCATGGTCGAATTGGAATTTTTGAAGTTTTGGAATTAGATGAAGAAATAGAAAAAATGATTTCTCAGAAAGCCTCTTCTGAAACCATTGAGACAAAAGCCAGAGAAAAAGGAATGACCACTATGATAGAAGATGGATTTATTAAAGCTGCTCAAGGAATAACTTCAATCGAAGAAATTTTGAGAGTAACTAAGGAATAATGAAGAAATAATTTTATGAAAGTATTTTATTCAGCCAAAAGTTTTTCTGGAGAAAATAAGTCTGGAGAAATGGAAGTAAAAAATGAAAGAGAGCTAGCTTCTCAATTAAGAGAAGAAGGGTTTATTTTAACTTCTTTCAAAGAATTAGATCAAAAAGAAAAAAATAATATTCAAGTCAAATTTAAAGACAGGCTTTTAGGTGTTCCTCTGACTGAAAAATTAATTTTTGCTAAAAACCTTAGCGTTATGGTTGCTTCCGGATTAACCCTAACTAGAGCAGTAGAAAATCTTTCTATTCAACTTCGAAACAAGCGCTTCATTGAAATTTTAAAAGAAATCAAGAATGATTTACAAGCCGGAGCTAGTTTTGCTGATAGTTTAGCTAAGTTTCCAGCTATTTTTTCTGATTTATTTGTAAATATGATTAGGGTAGGAGAGTCTAGCGGAAACTTGGAAGAAGTCTTGGGAATTCTGTCTATTCAATTAGAAAAAGAACACGACTTAAAAAGAAAAATTAGGGGAGCCATGATGTATCCAGCCGTTATTATCACAGTGATGATCGGGATTGGAATTTTAATGCTAACTTACATCTTGCCCAAAATAACCGGTGTTTTTGAAGATATGAAAGTTGAATTGCCAGCTTCAACTAAATTTGTTATTGCGCTTAGCGATTTTTTAAGAGATCACAGTTTTATTGTGGTCGGAGGAATGATCTTCTCGATTATTTTTGCTAAGTTATTTCTAGGAACTCGAATGGGCAAAAAAGCAGTGTCTTTCATTTCCATTCAGATGCCTATCGTGAAAAATATTGTTATTAAAGTGAATTGTGCTCGCTTTGCTCGTTTTTATAGCTCGCTTCTGAGAAGTGGAGTTTCGGTTGTTGAAGCTCTTAAAATTATTTCAGAAACTTTAACCAATTATTACTACCAAGAAGTTTCTAAAGAAGCTATGGAACAAGTGCAAAAAGGCATACCTCTCAGTAAAATTATAAAAAAACACGAAAACATATTCCTTATTCAAGTTTGGCAAATGATTGAAGTGGGAGAAGAAACGGGCAAAACAGAGGCGGTAATGATTAAATTGGCAGAGTTTTATGAAGCAGAAGTAGATCAAATTACTAAAAATCTTTCTTCGGTTATTGAGCCTTTCCTTATGATTATAATCGGAGCAGCTGTAGGATTTTTTGCTATTTCCATGCTCCAGCCAGTGTATGGTTTGATGGGTAACATTTAATAAAAAGCATGATCTTAATTAATAAAAAAAGAGGTGGCTTTACCTTAATTGAGGCTATGGTAGTAGTTTTTATTGTGGTCGTAACTGCCGTGACTTTTTACTCAGTTTTTACCCTAGGAGTCAAACATATTGTCGATTCAAAAAACCGGTTAGGAGCAACTGCTTTGGCAAATGAGAAGATGGAAATTATAAAAAATTTGGACTATGAGAACATTGGAACCAAAAAAGAAGTTTCTCCTGGAAGTTATGTTTATGGTATACCAGTTGGAGATATTCTCGAAGAGGAAACAATTATCAGAAATAATAGAGAATATTATGTTCATACTTTAGTTCAATATGTAGATGACTTATATGATGGCATGGAGGATGGCAGTCCTGATGATGATATTCCCACCGACTATAAGAGAGTGAGAATTGAAGTGGCCTGGAGTCCGGAAGCCGAAACAAACAAGAGTATTTCTTTAACCGGAACGTTTATCCCTTCGGGAATTGAAAAAGCAGAAGAAGGGGGAACGCTTTCTGTTAATGTCATCAATAATGAGGGATTGGGAATACCTCAAGCCTTGGTTCATATATATAATTCTGATGCGGGAATAGACATTAATACTTCGACAGATGACACCGGCAATATTATTTTTCCAGGAGCTCCAGCCGGAGAGCAAAACTATGCGTTGGAAATTTCTAAATCAGGCTATTATTCAATGCAAACTTATGCTCCCTATCCAACTAGCTATTTCTATCCTAGTGATGTGCATGCTTCAGTGGTTGAGGGTCGACTCAATGTTAAATCAATAATGACAGATAAAATTTCTGATTTAACACTTAAAGCCAAAGATCTCTTTGGAAATTCAATCGCTTCTCTTGGTTTTGATATAAAAGGAGGAAAAAAGCTGGGAGATACTGCAACTGACCCTTCGGAAAGTATTTACGTCCTTGATCAAACAACTTCTTTTGACGCAAACGGAGAAAAATCTTTCTCTTCACTTTCTTTTGGTGTGTATTTTTTTAATCCTCAAAGTAGTGACGATTATTATTTTATGAAGCTAGACAATGATCAAATGGAGGCTAATCAAATAGATTTACCACCAGACAATAATCTTGAAGTGGGAGCAATTTATGCTGATAAAAATATTAATTCCGTTCTAGTTCAATTGATAGATGAAGATTCGGGATGGCTTGTTTCTGATGCCACAGTTAAATTGAAAAAAGATGACATTGGTTTTAGCACCGAGCTTGTTAGTGATAAATATGGCCAAGCTTTTTTCCCAACTTCTTTGCCCGAACTTGAATCAGGTGAATATCAACTGACTGTTGAAATGGCAGGCTATAAAAGCGTTTCAAAAACTATTAATGTAGATAAATTTGTTATTGAAGAAACAAAAATGATTGAGGAATAAGATTATGAATATCAAGCGGAAAAAAGGAATGTCTATTATTGATGCTATTGTGGCGATTGCTATTTTTACTTTTGGTATGCAAGCGTTCGTTTTGGTTTTTGTTAAGGTTTGGAATTCTAACTCTTTTATTTTGGAAGAAGGTGAGGCTTCCATGGCCGCTTCTCGAGTAGTGAATGAGATAATAAAAGAAATTCGTAAAACCAAGCAAGCTGATAATGGCGACTATCCCATTGAATCAGGAGACAGTTTCAATCTGACAGTTTTTTTGGATGTTGATAATGATAATGTCACAGAAAGAGTGCATTATTTTTTAGAAGACGAAAGTATAAAAGTTGGAATTACTGAACCTGAAGGAACTCCTCCAATCTATCCTGCAGGAGATCAGACAATAAAAACTATGGCCAGCTATATTATTAACGACTATCTATCTCAACCGATTTTTTATTACTATAATTCCGACTATCCAGGAGATGAGGAAAACAATCCTTTGGCCGTTCCTATCTATCCTGAACAAGTCAGGTTGGTGCGAATTCATCTGTATGTGAATATTAAACCTGACAAAGCTCCGGATCATATTAATATAGAATCAGTCGCTGAATTAAGAAATCTAAATGACTATAATGATTTTTAAATATAAAAATGAAAAAGGATCAGTTTTAGCTTACATTTTGATTATGGTTTCTTTGGTGATGGTTATTTTGACCGGAGCTATTCAATTTATTGTTTCTCAGATTAAATATAGTACCTACAATAATGCTAGAGAAGAAGCTTTTCAAATAGCAGAATCTGGCGTCAATTATTTTCGTTGGTATCTGGCTCATAATACCGATGGAAGAACTGCTCAACAAGTTGCAGAATTTTGGGAAACGAGAGAAATAATTGAGGCGGAAGACACCGGACAAGACTACCTAGATCCTAACGGAGGAATGTTGGGAAAATTTAAACTAGAAGTAACTCCTCCTCAGAATGGATCTACTATTGCGGTGGTAAAGTCTACAGGCTGGTCGTATAAATATCCCGATCAAACTAGAATAATTCAAGTGAGGCTCAGACGTCCTTCCTGGAGTGAGTTTATTGTTTTGGCAGATGACGATATGCGATTTGGAGAAGGAACAGAAATATATGGAAAAGTGAAGTCTAATTTTGGTATCCGCTTTGATGGACTAGCTCACAACATTGTTTCTAGTGCAGTTTATAAATATGATGATCCAGATCATGGAGGAGGCAAAGAGTATGGAGTCCATACGCATGTTTCGCCAATTGATCCTCTGCCCAATAATCCTTTGCCTGATAGATCTGATGTATTTGAAGCTGGCAGAAGGATAGAAGTTCTTGAAACGAGTTTCACTGGGATTCAGGCTGATCTTAATTTAATGAAATCAGTAGCTGATGCTGGAATAAACGGAAGTTTATATTTTGATGATAGTGGACATGGCAGACATATAATTCTCAATTCCAATGGAACTTTTAGCATTAGAACAGTTAAAACATTCAATGGTAATAGCAATGAAATAAATAAATATTTAGGATCTTGGAACTCCTACCCAATTCCTGATAATGGGATAATTTTTGTGCAAAATAATGTCTGGATAGAAGGAGAGTTGAATAACAAACGAGTTACGGTGGTGGCGGCTAATATAAAAATTGGAACTAAATATAGTATTTTTTTAAAAAACGATTTATTCTATAGCCAATATGACGGAAGTGCCATATTGGGTTTAGTCGCTCAAGAAGACATAGAAGTAATTGAAAATAGCGAAAGCGATCTTCGGATTGATGCGGCTATGATTGCCCAAGAAGGCCGAATAGGCAGACAACATTATTGTACAAATTGGTTGTGGATGTTTTGTGTGGGATATAATGACATTAAAGATACGATTACAGTTTTTGGTTCCATCGCTACTAATGGTCGCTATGGCTTTGCCTATACCGATGGTTCAGGATATCAAACAAGAAATCTAATTTATGATAATAATTTATTGTATTATCCGCCACCTTATTTTCCAACGGGGAATGAATACCTGATGGATCTCTGGGAAGAAATAAAAAATTAGCTAAAGATGTCTCTGGCATGTTAAAATATTGGCAGGTACAATTATGGTTATGAATTTATTAAATAAAAAAATTATAAACTTTGGAGATAAGTTTTTTGGTTTAGATTTGAGTGATATTTCTTTGAAAGTTCTTCAATTAGAAAAAGAAGGAAATAGTTTTAAGATTAGAAATTTTGCTTCGGAAAAAATTCCTGAAGGCATTATTGAGAATGGTTCGATTATAAAGAAAGATCAATTAGCAACTATTATTAAAAAATCTTTAACGAAAGTTAATCCTAAAAAAATCAATACCCGAAAAGTAGTCTGCTCTTTGCCTGAGTCCAAAGCTTTTTTAAGGATTATATCTATCCCCAAAATGAAAAAAGAAGAAGCGGGGGAAGCTGTCAAATGGGAAATTGAAGCTAGTATTCCTCTTTCTATCGATCAAGTCTATTTTGATTGGCAATTTATAGGAGAGGAAAATGAAGAAGGCGATGAAACAAAAAATAAAAAACAGAGTGTTTTGACCGTAGCAGTTTCCAAAGAAATCGTTGATCAATTGATGGAAGTTTTTAAGGAAGCTAAGCTGGACGTTTATGCTTTAGAATTAGAATCTATCTCGACTGTGAGAAGTTTAATTAATCAGAAAACGGCCTCGAAAGAAACGTCTTTAATTATTGATTTGGGTGCCAAGAGAACCAGTTTTATCATTGTTGAAAAAGGCATACCTTATTTCACTTCTAGCATTCCTTTCTCTTCAGAAAATTTGACCGATGTTATTGCTAAGTATCTCAATGTTAATCAAGAAGAAGCAGAAAAAATTAAACTTAATCGGGGAATTAGTCAGACCGAAGCTGATCCGCAAATTTTCAAGGCGGTGGAGCCGCTCCTTAATAATTTAGTTATGGAAATAGAAAAGACAATAGATTTTTATATGAGCATGGGCAAAGATAATAGCGAAATAAAAAGGATTATTTTATGTGGAGGTGGAGCTAATTTAAGCGGATTGCTTCCTTATTTAGTTAAAAAATTATCTAAAGACATAGAAGAGGGGGATCCCTGGACCAATCTGAATTTGGGTAATAATTTGCCTCCTATTAGCAAAAAAAATGCCTCTAGCTATGCAACGGTAGTGGGCCTAGCCATGAGAGAAATCGACTATGCAGATTAAATTAAATTTAATTCCTAACTACAAAAGAAAAGAGATTGAGCAATCTCGCTTGTTTGGTTTTATTTTAAAACTAGGGTTGGAACTTTTTGTCCTGGCATTTTTTGTTGTTATCGCTGTGGTTAGCTTTCAATTTATTCTTAAGTTGAATTTTAAATTAGCAGAAGAAGATATAAATATAGATAGTCAAAAGGGTAAATTCGAAAAAATTAAACAATACGATAATGAGTTCCTTGGCATCAATGAACAATTAGGTGAGATTGATAAAATTCAAAAAGAACAATTGTACTGGAGCTTTTTTCTAGATAAAATCAGTCAGCTTGTTCCAGGAAAGATAACTCTCAATGGGATCATCACAAAAGATTATAAAATTATTTTATCGGGCATTGCTGAAAATAGAGATGTTTTGATTGAATTCAAGGATAATTTGAATGGAGAAGAGTGCTTTGATAATATTGATTTGCCTCTTTCTAACTTAGTTTCTAAAAATAATGTTGATTTTCAGATGGAGTTTAACTTAAAAGAAGAATGTATTAAAAAACAATGAAAAAAAGCATAGCTGAAAACAAAAGTTGGATATTAGTTGGTGGATATATTATTTTCATTATCCTCTTTATTTATGGCTATTTATTTCCTAGTATCTCTAAAATTGAAAAACAAGCTAATAAAATTCAAGAAAAAATAGTAGATAAAAAAATACTGGAAAATCGTTTATCTCAATTGCCAGACATGGAAGAGAAGTCTCAAAATTTCAGTCAAAACAAAGAGAAATTAGGCAAAATAGTGACTGACTCAGAAGAAGTTGAATTCATTGAATATATAGAAGACCTGGCCCAAGAAACAGGAAATGAAATCAATATCATTGTTCCAGAGGGACAGTCTAATAATGAAAATAGCCCGAAAAAGTCAGCTAAGAATGCTCAAGTAAATGGAGGAAATATTTTGGCGGATTTATCAGCCAAAAAGTTTATTCTTTTGGAGATTTCACTAGCGGGAGATTTTAACCAAGCCTTCAGATTCATTAAAAAAATGGAAAACTCTGATTATTATTCAAACATTATTTCTTTTAATATGGAAAAGATTGAAAGTAGTCGAGAAAATCGTTCGGGGTCAATTTTTTCTTCTACTTTTTCTCGCAATGATAATTCTTTTATACCAGCCGTTTACTTAAAAACGATTATTAATTTGATAGTTTATAAAAAATGAACCTGAAATTTAATTTAGAAAAAGATAAGCTTGTTAAGATGACGAAAAAACTTTCGACTCTTTGGATATCAAAAAATCAATGGGTGTTTTTTACCATTTGGATTCTTTTAACTGTTGTTGTTTTCTGGGTTTGGTATTCTCTTGTATATCAATATCAATGGTCAGAAAATGAAAAAAATGATTATATTAAAGAACAAGGACAAGGGGTTGTTTTGCAAGAAGAAAAATATCAGAAGATATTAGAAAACACTGTTGAAAAATCAGCAACGCTGGAAGGAGCAGATGACATTAAAATTGGAGACATCTTTGGTTTGTAAAGTTGGCGCTTATGGAAAAATGGAAAAAAATCAAATTAAAGCTAGCCAAAAATAAGGCTGGTTTTTTTGTGGGTTTATCAGGTGCCGTATACTTATTTTTTAAGTTAAAAAATTTAACTTTTCATTTTGGGGATGGAAACGCTTATCTTTATATGGCTGATATTTTCTGGAAAGGATCTTTGCCTTATCGCGATTATTTTTTAGCTGATCCGCCCTTTCTAGTTATTTTTTTGACGGCTTTAAGCAAATTTTTTGGTAAGCACTTGTTGCTTTTTCAGCTAGTTCCAATTTTTTTCGAAATAGGTTCAGCCATTTTAATCTACTTAATTCTTAAAAGATTCAAAAGCCCGCTAGCTTTTCTCGGGTCAATTTTTTATCTTTTTTCTTTTTCAATCTTGGCTACCTCGGATTATTTAACCGGCGTTCAAGTTGTTGTCTTTCTTATTTTGGCCGCTATTTTAGCTTGGCTTAAGAATAAATTTTTTTGGAGTGGACTGTTTTGGTCTTTGGCAATCTTAACAAAGCTATACGCCTTGGCAGGATTTTCGGGATTTCTAGTTTTTTTATTTTGGAAAAAAGGAGAATTGAAAAAAACAGCAAGCTTTTTTTTGGGAGGGCTTTTAGGATTAGGTCTATTTTTGGGTCCATTTCTTGTGATTAGTTTTAAAAGTGTTTGGCAATATCTGGTCATGCATCAGCTTAACCGTCCGGCGGGAATTTCTAAGGGATCTATTTTTTCATTCTATTTAAAAAGAGAGTGGTTTTTTATTTTGGGGGCACTGGCAGGATTAATTATCTCCAGGAAGAAAATAATCGTTTTCCCAGCCCTAGGATTAATTATTTTCTTCTTAATCTTTCAGGATCTTTATTATTTATATCTAAATAGCTTTTTCCCTTTTCTTATAATTTTAACCATCTTATTTTTAGGCTGGGTCTTTAAAAAGAATCAAATTTTAGGCAAAACTCTGATTTTTATATATGGGATATGCTTACTTTTCTCAGTGGCCTTTTATGATCAAGATTTTAATGAAAAAGGGGAGTTTAGAAATGTTCAGGAAATAGCTCAATTTATTGCTACTCTTCCGGCGGCTGATTTATATGGCTCTCATGAAGTGGCGCCAATCGTGGCTCTTATGACCCAAAGAAGATTGGTGGGAAACTATATCGATACTAATGGTCAAGCTTTTGCTTCTGGAGGACAAGATCTTAAAAAAGCTTCAGCAGAAACTTGTCAAGGAAAAGCTTATTTTTTGGCTAAAATTACCGATATTTCTGAAAGAGAAATTGAAGATTTTGGTTTCGATGCCTATTTTGATAGAAATATTTTCAATGAATGTTGCCAGGCGATAAAAAAATTTCCTGATACTTCAGGAAATCAATTTAATCGGGTAGCAATTTATCAGTGTGGGAAGCAATAGGTGCGCCCTGAGGGACTCCCTGCCTGTCGGCAGGCAGGGAACCCCCAACCTTCTGGTCCGAAGCCAGACGCTCCCCGCCAGAACGTGCCGTTCGGTACGGGCGGGTATCCATTGAAGTTTACTTTTTTGTGCGCCCTGAGGGATTCGAACCCCCAACCTTCTGGTCCGAAGCCAGACGCTCTATCCATTGAGCTAAGGGCGCATATCACCTATAGAAGTTATCACAATTGATTTAAAAATTCAAGTTTGATATAATGTTAATTCTATGAAGCTTGAAAGATTAGAAGAAATACTTAAAAAAGAAAACCAGCCTGGTTTTCGTTTAAAGCAAATCAAAAAAGCCGTTTTTTCTGACGGTATTTTAGATTTTTCTGAAATAACTGTTTTATCAAAAGATTTGCGAGAAAAATTGAGCCAATCAGTTAAAATTCTTCCTTTTTCGGCTGAGGAAGTTAATGTTTCTCGTGATAAAAAATCAATCAAGGCATTGCTTCGCCTTAGGGACAATAAATTACTGGAAACGGTTTTATTGGCCTCCCAGGGAAATAATTGGTCGGCTTGTGTTTCTTCACAAGTGGGTTGTCCTTTGGGTTGTGCTTTTTGCGCCACGGGAAAAAGTGGTTTCATAAGAAATCTGACTTATGAAGAAATTGAAGGGCAAATTCTTTTTTGGAAAAATTATTTAAGAAAAAATAAATTAGCGGGCGAACTAGGAAATATTGTTTATATGGGGATGGGAGAGCCATTTTTGAATTTTGAGGAAGTTGTTAAAAGTATTGAAAATCTGATTGATTCAGAAATTTTCGATTTTAGCAGTCGCTCAATTTCCGTTTCCACTTCGGGAATAATGGATAATTGGATGGATTTTGCCGAAAAATTTCCTCAGGTTAATTTAGCTCTTTCTCTTCATAGCGGAGACGAAACAAAAAGATCGGAAATTATGCCGATCAATAAGAAGTTTAATTTAGGAGAAATAAAAAAAGTTTTGCAAGAATATTTCAAAAAACACAAGCGAAAAGTTTTTATTGAATATGTAATGCTTAAAGATTTTAATGATTCAATTGATGATGCTAAGAAGCTGGCTGATTTTTTACGATCTGTCGGCAATAGCTATCTTTTGCATGTTAATTTAATTCGTTATAATGATACTGGTGACCAATGGAAATCAGTTTCCCAAGAAAATACAGAAAAATTCCTCGAAATTTTGAAAAGAAACAGGATTCAAGGAACAATTAGACAAAGTTTGGGAGGAGACATTCGGGGGGCTTGTGGACAGTTGGCAGGGAAGGGAGGGCGGAAATAATTTTTTATTTATTATAAATTAACTCGCTTAAATATTTTATGGCCAAAAATCTTCCTCACTCAACGGCAACCAGAGAAGATTTTTAGATAAAATATTCAAGCTCAAACAAGAATTTATAAAAAATAAAAAATTATTTCTTAGTAGGAGAAGAAAGGGAAGAAATTTTATAAAATTTTAATGAAAAAAAAGACTAAAAAAATATTAGATTCAGTTAATTTCCCCCGGGATCTTAAAAAAATTCCAGGAGAAAGCTTGCCGCAACTTTGTCAAGAAATTCGCGATTTTCTGATTGAAACTGTTTCCAAAACTGGAGGCCATTTTGGATCAAGCTTAGGAGTGGTCGAACTAACCGTAGCAATTCACAGAGTTTTTGATACTCCGCGAGATATTTTGATTTGGGACGTGGGACATCAAGCTTATGCGCATAAAATTCTAACTGGTCGAAAGAATAAACTCCACACTATTCGTCAATTTAGAGGCTTGACTCCTTTTCCTAAAAGAGAAGAGAGTGAATATGATGCTTTGAGTGTTGGTCATACTAGCACTTCGATTAGTGCGGCCACTGGGATGGCTCTGGCTAATAAAAATAAGAAAAATTCTCCTAGGATTATAGCTGTGATTGGAGACGGAGCTCTTTCGGGGGGGATGGCCTTTGAAGCTCTGAACCATGCTGGAGACATTAAAGCCAACATGCTGGTGGTTATTAATGATAATAAAATGTCCATTTCTCCTAATGTTGGAGGGATGGAGAAATATTTAACCCGTTTGATTTCCTCCCCGGCTTATATTCGACTTCGCAATAAAGGAAGAAAAATGCTCAGTGGATCTCCACGGATTAAGGAGTTTTTAATGAAAGCCGAGGAATATGCTAAGGGGATGATTGTCCCCGGAACTCTATTTGAAGAACTGGGATTTGAATATTATGGTCCAGTTGATGGTCATGATACGGAGAGTTTAGTAGAGGTTCTAAAAAACTTAAAAGACGTCAAGGGGCCAAAAATTCTTCATGTTATTACCAAGAAAGGCAAGGGATATGAAGCAGCTGAAAAGGATGAGTTTTCTTTGCATGCAGTTTCTCCTTTTGATCCAAAAACTGGCAAAAAAAATGGAAAGAAAAATAAAACTCTTTCCTTTACTGACATTTTTTCTGATTGGGTTTGTCAAAAAGGAGCAGAGGATTTGAAGCTTCAAGCCATTACGCCAGCTATGTCTTCAGGATCGGGTCTCACAGAGTTTAGTCATAAATTTCCCAATCGTTTTTTCGATGTGGGCATTGCTGAACAACATGCCATGACTCTTTCAGCTGGCATGGCTCTTCAAGGAGAAAAACCCGTAGTGGCTATTTATTCTTCTTTTTTGCAACGTGCCTATGATCAATTGATTCACGATATTGCCCTTCAGAATCTGGATGTGCTTTTGGCAATTGATCGAGCGGGAATTGTGGGACCAGATGGAGCCACTCATGCGGGAAGTTTTGATTTAACTTTTATGCGAACCGTGCCTAATTTAGTTATTTTAGCACCAAAAGATTTAAATGAAGCCTATGCAATGTTAGAATGGGGATATGAACACATTGGACCAGTGGCGGTGCGTTATCCTCGGGGTGGAGTGGGGGAATATAGCTTGAAAGAAGTCAAAAAAATAAAGATTGAATTAGGAAAAAGTGAAATTATTCAAGAAGGAAAAAATATTGCCATTCTGGCTTTTGGATCGATGCTCCAAAATGCCAAAAAAGCCGCTCGAGAAATAGGCGCAACCTTGGTTAATATGCGTTTTGTGAAACCTTTAGACAAGGAATTGCTCAAGAGTTTGGCTCAAGATCATCAATATTTTGTGACTATTGAAGACAACGCAATTGCTGGGGGAGCGGGAAGCGCGGTCAATGAATTGGTGATGCAGGAAGGACTTGATGTCAAAATCAAAAACTTAGGGCTTCCTGATGAATTTTTGCCGCACGGGACACGGGAAGAAATTTTGAGAGAAGCTGGTCTTGATGAAAATAGTATTTTGGAAGAAATAAAAAAAGTACGTACTTAAGTACGTACTTGAGTATGTACTTGCGAAAGGTATTATTTTAAAAATCCAAAATGGCGAAGAGCTGGGATGATATTAGGGCCTAGATTTTCTTTGGCTATTTCCTTTAGCGGAATCCATTTCCATTCTCGGATATCTTCTCCAGGTTGAATTTCCCCAATTCTTCGAGCCAGGAAGTGAACCAAGATGACGTCGATGTCATCTTTTTTAGTGTAGGTAATGAAGGGCTTGGATTCAAGAATTTCGATTTCAATTCCCATTTCTTCTTTGACTTCTCGTTTGGCATTTTCAATTAGGCCAGTTTCAAAATTTTCAACTTTACCACCGCAAAATTTCCAAAAATCAGTGTCTCCATGTTGATTGAGAAGCACTTGATTATTTTCGACAATAACTGGGCCAGAAGCGATAATTATTTTAGGCATATTCTTTACCATGAATACTAATTATAGATATTTTAGCATATAAGTTTTTTGTAATCTATATCCCAATTTTCGATAATATCCGCGAACACCCACTCCGGAAATAACACTTATCTTGTCTAAGTTAAACTCTTTTTTGGCAATTTTTTCGGCTTCCTTAATAAGTTTTTTCCCTAACCCTTGATGCTGAGTGAGTTTTTTGTCTTTCTTGTCTATTTTGACTAATTGACCATAGGTATGAACTTCTCGAATAAGAGCAGAGTTTTGAAGAGTAGGAATAAAATGATTTTTCTCGCCTGGAATTCTGAGTCTGAGAAGAGCCAGAAGTTTTTGTTTATCGGATGATACAAATTGAAGAAAAATTTCTTTTCCTCCTGAAGCAACATAGTCAATTCGGTCTAAAATAATTTTTTCCTTCGGATCAAAATTGGTTTTGACCTCTCGACAACGAATACATTGACAGTTGGTTTTCAAGAGCTGACGCAAGTTAGAAATGTTTGGCCCAGCCACAATCTCACTTTCTGGAACATCTCGAATGAGGCGTTGGATGCGGACATAAGGAGGAATAATCTCATTTTTAATTTCCAAGATTAATTTTTCGAAACTTTTGTTGTTGAGAGGGATGTATTTTCCTTGTTGCCAAAACTTGAAAAGGTCTGATTTCTTGTTAACGATGGTAGGATATATTTTGATCATGTCGGGTTGAAAATCTGGGTCAGAAAAAATTTGTTTAAACATTTCTTTGTCTTTGGTAATAGTTGATCCTAAAAGTCCTGGCATGAGATGATAGTTGATTTTGAATCCCGCCTCTTTGAGGAGGCGAGTGGCTTCGATTGTCTTTTTAACATTATGTCCTCGATGATTTTTCTTGAGCACTGAATCAAAAATGCTTTGCACTCCCAGCTCCACTCTGGTTGCTCCAAGGCGCCTAAAATTCAAAACTTCTTTTTCATCAATATAGTCTGGCCGAGTTTCCAGGGTGAGTCCAACAATTCGCACTTTGGCTTTTTCATTTTTCTTCTGCTCTTTTTCTAAAATTGTCATTCCGGACTTGATCCGGAATCTTTGAGATCCTGAATCAAATTCAGGATGACATTTCTTGTATTCATTACAAGCTCGAAAACACTCTTTAACAAACCAAGTTTGATATTTTTTGGGAAAATAGGAAAAAGTTCCTCCCATAACAATAAGTTCAATTTTGTCGATCGAGTGACCATTAAGCCAAAGGGCTCGGAGTCTCTTTTGCACCTGGCTTCGAGGATTGAATTTAGAGGCGATGGCTCGCATGACGGCCGGTTCATTGGAGAGATAACTCTTAGGCATTCCAGTTTCATCTGGGCAATAGAGACATTTTCCTGGACAAGGATAGGGCTTGGTGAGAACAGCGACTACGGCCACGCCAGAAGCAGTGCGAATTTTTTTGCTAAAGAGCATGGATTCTAAATTTAGGTTACGTTTAATTTTTTTATTATTTAGCATTGTTTCATAGGCTTCACGCAGATCAGCATTAGTGGGAGGCTGAATGCCTAATTTTCCGCTAACTTGTTTTTTAAAGCGTAAAAAATCAGGAGAACTTTTAAATTTTTCCTTAGTTGCCAGTTTTATTAAATTATCGTAGGCTTGAGACATATATGAAAATTGATGAAAATAAAATTCTGAAGAATATCGAGACTGGTTATGATCAAATGGCCGATAAGTTTTCTTCTACCCGAAACTTTTTTTGGCGTGACCTGTCTTTTATTGGCGATTATGCTAAAGCTAAGGACAAAATTTTCGATTTTGGTTGTGGCAACGGAAGAATTCTGGAGATTTTGCAAGATAAGAATATCCAATACTGGGGAGCAGATGTTTCTCGGAAACTAATTAATTTAGCCAAGACAAAATATCCACAATTCAAGGAACACTTTTCTAAAATAGAAGTCGAAGAAAGTCTACCATTCAAGGAGAATTTTTTCAATCTAGTTTTCTCTATTGCTGTTTTTCATCATTTTCCACCGAAGTATCAGAAGAAAAAAATAAAAGAAATTTATGATTTGTTGAAACCAGATGGAAAGATTATTTTGACAGCTTGGAACCTGGACCAAGATAATTTAATTCCTTCAAAGAAATGGGAAACTATCTCTGAGAAAGAAGCTTATATATCTTTTCAAAACAATAAAGGAGAAAAATTCAGTCGCTATCACTATGTTTTTTCTGAAGAAGATTTGAGAAATTTGCTGGAAAAAGCTGGATTTCAAGTGGAAAAATGTGATACCATAAGCAAGAAGAACATCTTAATTATAGCTAGAAAGTGACACGCGAGTGTCATCTCGCATTTGACTAGCCTCGCTAGAGCTTAGTCGAAGCGGGTGCGAGATCTCGTATGAGATAAATTTATTGATTAGATTCCGGATCAAGTCCGGAATGACAAATATATGGGTATATCGATCGGACATTCAATTATTTTAGGCTTAGTTCAAGGATTGGGTGAGTTTTTGCCTATTTCTAGCTCAGCTCATCTAGTTTTGGCGCCTTGGTTTTTGGGTTTTTCCGATCCAGGACTAGCTTTTGATGCTGTTTTGCATTTAGGGACATTGATTGCAGTACTTCTTTATTTTTGGAAAGATTGGGTGATTATTTTTAAACAAATATTTAAAAATGAAACTAAAAGTGAAGAGCTAAAAGCCAATAACTATGGAAAAAATACTTTATGGTTTTTGGTTCTAGCCACTATTCCAGGAGCTTTAGTCGGCTATTTTTTCGAGCCTCAGGCAGAAACAGTTTTCAGAAATCCGCTTCTCATTGCTTTCACTTTGAGTTTTGTGGGTCTCGTTCTCTATTTGGCGGATAAGTATGCCAAGCACACCAAAAAAATTAATCAAATTGGTTGGAAAGAATCTTTAACTATTGGACTTTCTCAAGCTTTGGCCATTATTCCTGGCGTTTCTCGTTCTGGCGCGACCATCACAGTCGGTCTTTTTTCTGGGCTTTCTCGAGTGAGCGCTGCGCGTTTTTCTTTTCTCCTTTCCACGCCGATAATTTTAGGAGCGGCTGTTTTCAAATTACCGGACCTTTTAAATCAGGGTTTGACTTTGAGTTTTTGGATTGGTCTTCTAGTCTCGGCTATCAGTGGATATCTGGCTATAAAATACTTGATTAAATTTGTTGAAAAAACTAGTTATAAAATATTTTTCTGGTATCGTTTGGGACTGGCTATTCTAATTGTAATTTTTTATTTTATTTAATCATATGAAAATAGAATCTCCCAATAGAGAACTTTTTCCAGAAGAAATAATTGCCAAAGCTCATCAAAAAGCGAAAGTTTTTTTTCAAAAATATAGTATAAATCAAAATACCTTTGCGGATTTATATGGAGAAGATAAAATAAAAGTTGATGAAAGTCTTGTTAATGATTTGGAGGAAAAATTCGAGTTAGCTAATGCTGGTAGCCATATAATTAAAGAAAGAAAAATAGAAGCAGAAATAGCCGAAGCTATTATTGGAGATCAAGGAGAAATGAGTAATTGGTTGGGAGAAAATGTTGAATTATTTAAAACTACTAAGTTTG
>Ga0180007_10003604_pt1 | contig 17121 bp, 15 predicted proteins | sample MM_PC_MetaG_FD_121122 | JGI IMG/M metagenome (GOLD analysis project Ga0180007, IMG submission 121122) | Groundwater microbial communities from the Aspo Hard Rock Laboratory (HRL) deep subsurface site, Sweden - MM_PC_MetaG | ecosystem: Environmental > Aquatic > Deep subsurface > Groundwater... | reverse complement strand
GGAACCACCGGAACTGCCGGAACCGCCCGAGCCGCCGGAGCCACCGGAAGAACCGCCCGAACCACCGGAACCACCGGAACCGCCCGAACCACCGGAACCGCCAGAGCCACCGGAACCGCCCGAGCCACCGGAACTGCCAGAACCGCCGGAAGCTCCAGAACCAGACTGCCCGCCACCAAAGCCACCATCAGTTGAGCGCACACGGAGCTCCGAAGCATCGACATTGCGGCCTATCTCAACAGAAAAATCCCGGGCAACATCTTCGGGAGATCCATATCTGACCTGCTCTATAAAAACATTCTGCAGGGTGCGCATTTCACGTGCTTGATAAGCATGCTGCAGGGCACCTACAAGAACATCAGACGCGCTTGCAGAATCAACACCCCGACGAGCCATGACACGAGCAGTTGCCATGGTCTGCACCATGAGTTCATTGGCTTCTTGCATGTTTATTGTCCTGGCCCTGACCTGAAGTTGACTCATTATCTGGGCACAATCCTCTTCCTTCAAACCGGCTGTGTAGGCTTCAGCTATAACTTCTCCCAATTGTTTGGCCAGTTGACTGTCCTTGGTAAGTGTCTTGGCCTGACGGTAAGCAGTCTCATACCTCTCCTGCACCTGTTTGACCGCCCGAACAATATTCTCCTCCTTGATCTTTTTGGCCATCCCTTCATACACCTTATGCATCATGGGATCAGCGGGCAGACCTTGCTGTTGCGAATCCTCAATCATACTACGGACACGCACGACATTCTCATGCCTGAACTGGTATTGCTGCATAGCCTGCAACATGGCAGGTATGCCGTCAGAGTCAACCCGGGCTTGATGTTGTACTATGACCTCCTCTTGAAACTGGAACTGAGTGCTTTCGTCGTTCGGCAGATCAACAGCATAAGCATGAGATGAAACAAGCAAAATGCAACCAATCAGGCCCGTCAATTTTTCCATTCCTATATCTCCTTAATAAAACTTATCGTTGGGTAATACTTATTAAATGAAGATCAACCCAAAAGGTTACATGCCAGAGACATAAAGACAATTTTTTGTACCGAAATCATCAAATACAGTATCCGGACAATCTGGCAAGGTTAGCTCTCCGTCAATAATATAAAAATAGACAAATTCTTTTTCCAGAGGCACTGTCACTTGCCATACATCTTCAGGCCCTTTAATTGCGGGGTGACAGCGAAAATGATCTGCGGACGAGGCAAAAAGTATCTCTTTTGCATTGGGATCACAGTAATAAAATGACAGCGAATCACCATTAACTTGTACAGAGTGCTGCTTGACACATCCCATTGTAAAAAGGACAAGGAACAGCACGAAGACTTGAAAGATAAGATAAGGGAAGTTGTTCATTTCAGGCCTCCACTTTGAGAATAGAATTGGTCGAGCCAAAATCATCCGACTCTTGAGTGACCACAGTTGGATCAGGAAGGAATTTGGAGCCGTCGACAATAAAGGTATAGCGGTGTTCTCCGGCAGGAACTTCCAGTGATATCTCCCAGTATCCGTTTGTACCAGAGGGAAGAAGAGGAACGCTCTGCCAGTTCGTAAAACTGCCGGTAATTTCAACCAGCTGAGTATTCTGGCGATGGATAACAAACCTATGCAGAACAGTTGATGGTTGGGCAGTTAATTCTTTTTGAGCTTGCAGAGTAACATCTTCTCTGCCCATGAAGGAAAACAATATCAACAGACAGGCCGCAACAGCCCAACCCAACGAACGATTAAACAGAGGCAGGATACTGGCGTGCGGGGTTTTCAGTTCTATGACCGGAGCTGTCATCTTGAGTGAGGCACTCAGCAGTTTTTCCTGCTCGAGTAACTCAACAGCATCTTCCTTATATGGCTTATTACCATATACGTGTTCGAGAAAATCTATTTTCTCGTCCAAGGATAGCTCGTTATCAATATACATGCTGATCAAGTGATCCATTATTCCACCTCGTCTTTCATCATCTGCCGCAACTTATTTCTTGCCCGATGTACCCTTACCTTAACGTTTGCCAGACTTAATCCGAACGTTGCAGCTATTTCTTTATAGACAAGACCGCCTACAGCAAGCGACAAAATATCCCTGTCCTCTTCCGGAAGCCTGTTCATCGCGTTATAAATCCTGTCAGTTTCTTCTTTTGCAATAAATGAGTTCTCTTGGTCAGCAGCGACTTGTGGGATTGCGTCTTCGGCTATACAAAATTTTTTATTTTGGCGCTGGTGATCAACAAGTGCATTACGGGCAATGGTAAACAGCAATGCCGGGGATATAACGGCATCATGGCCGTAATGCTGAAAATGACGCGTAAAACTTTCCTGCATAATGTCTTTGGAAGCCTCATAATCGCCGCTTTTATACATTAAATAGCTAAAGAGTTTATGTTTATACTCATCATAAAATTTTCGATATCTTTCAGACATTACAGAGACTCGCTTTGGGCGTGTGCGTTTATTTGCTTGTAACGCTTACCTACAGGTCCTGCATAGTCAGCATGAAGTAAAATATACCTACGCATTCTGGACGAAGGCCATGACGTATACGAAAATTAAAGTAATGATTGTTTTCATCATGAACCCAGAGAGTATACCGCCGTTCTTCCGGCGTGGAGTTGAGCGACCCGCAATATATTGCAAACAGACTGAAATTAATCAATATATCATCAACATTATCCAATTGTTCAGAGAATTGCTGTTTTTTCACTCAACAGAACATCGATATCGGTGACATTTCATCGCTAGCTGTGTCAACGTCGTTTTCTCTGATTATTCTCATTTTTTCTCAGTTTCAAGTACATCTGGCGTGAGTTTACTCTCTCACAACTCCCTTTCTGAATATATAACTCCAATACCAGTAAAGGCCACATTATTTCTGCGAGACAAGCAGGACTATTCGAACCTTTTCTCTATACTGTTTTTAATCATATGTCTATATTAAGCCGTTAGCCGTCAGTAAATATAGGCAACTATATCATTCTCTCTCCATAGCAATTGTGACCAGTGAGCTTTTTGAAAGTTCCGCAACTCTCACTTTTCAAAAAAAGCAGGGATAGAAACGATGATGCCAACAATGAGGCAGAAAATTGACTCTGCTCGACTCAAGCCCTCAAGAACACCATGAGTAGCGATCCTCTTTCGCTGGGGACTGCCCATCTTGTTAAATATCTCCTGAGCCCGCTCCAAGGCAATAAAAAGGGGGAATGGATTTCACAATCCATTCCCCCTTTTTATTGTTCTCCCGCACAGTCCATCCTGACTGGATGGACTGTATGAAGGCCTAACTTAGTCGGTCAGGGCATGAAGAAAAACAACTATATCCTCAATATCCTGGTCGCTAAGACCCATATTTCCGACATCTACGATATTCAGATTTTCGGCAACCTCCGGCTCCGGCCAGCCTTCCCTGCTGTTGTGGAAAGAAACAATGGAGGTGAGAGTCGGGAAATAGCCATTATGTGAATAGGGCGCGGTCAAGGCGACATTGCGCAGGGTAGGAATCTTGAACTTGCCATTCTCGTCTGGATTATTGAGAAAACCTCCCAGGCCATTATCCGGATAGGTATAAGCGGAAGCTTCATCATTCAAAACGAGGTCATTCACCGGCACTCCGATGTTTTCATAGCGATAAGTGGTAAAAAGGGCAGCAGGTGCGCCAAAATCAGCTTCCGTGGCATGGCATTTTGAACAATTGGCCTTGACCAGGTCAAGGCCGCGACCCTCCTGCGCAGTGAGACCACCCTTATCATACCGAGAGGTAAAGGCAGTGATTTCATGGGAACGTTCATAGTCGGCGATAGCCCTGGCTATATTATTCCAGGCCAACTCATCATTATCAAACGCATTCTTCCCAAAAACCTTGAGAAAGAGGGGAGCGTAAGGTGCGGCTTCAACCCGGTCCACCACATCTGCTATGCTTCCCATATTCATCTCCACCGGGTTAAGTGGAGGCCCCTGGGCCTGCTCAGCCAGTGGGTCACCAAGGGTTTCACCGGTTTTCCGTCCATCCCAGAACATCCCCCCCTGCCAGGCACCATCAGCATCCAGACTAAGAATTGGGCTATAACCGGCATAGGCAGAAGTGGGGGCATTACGGCCACCCTTAGAAACACCGTCATCGCCAAGAGAGACAACAGTAAAATAGGGGTCACGACTGTTAGTAGGATCGGCAAAACCGTAATTGTAATGGTGGCAGGTGGCGCAAGATTGAGTACTCTTCAATGATAAATCCTTATCCACATAAAGATGACGGCCAAGATTTTGCATATCGGTAAGGGCTGGGGCTGCCAGAGCTGCACTGCTGACCAGAGTTACGCTACATAAAGCTGTCAAGAATACCGTTTTATTCATTGATTTCTCCTTTGAATGAGTCTGATATAACTGGTGAATTCCAATCTTACGCAACAGTTCAGGGTGTTGGTTTTATAGACACCTCCTTTCCTCATGGGGCAAATGAAAAAAAATTCACGAAAATGAATATGCGGATGGTTGAAGAAAATATTTCCTCATCTTATTAACGAACAACCAAGTAGTTGGTTACAAAGAAAATGATAAAAGAGAGAATAAGAAGAGACAGCAATCAAAAAGATGTGGCCCCCTCATTGACAAGCCATGAAACGACTCCCCATCTTCCTGAATATAAACCGGATATGGTGTGGCCTTCATGCCTATCACAACAGCCGGCTGAGAACCAGAAAGAAAGGGTTTACCCGTTAGGATAAAAAGAATAGGCAAAAAGGAAAAAATAGCGTATTTTCAAACTGTCTTTGATAAAAGATACCATATGCTCTCGATACCACTTAACCATATGATATCAGGCAACGTATACTATTCAGCAGGTGAATCATGCACAGGACAAAACTTTTTATACTCCTTTTCTGGACATCTCTTCTTGCCGGCTGCTGGTCAAGTTCAGCAGAATATGCAGGTATTAAATTGCCACAAACCACAGACAGTAAGGTAACCTTTCAGGAAGAAGGTGTCCCCCCAAGCTGCAACGCCTTTGCCCATCTTCTTATGAACAGTAAGATGCACTCAACCGGAAAGGATATTGCTTCTGCCATGCACAAAGAAGCAGAAGACAAAGGTGCTAATCTTGTCCTTGTTGGGATCTCCCGGGAAATGCCGGATGAAGAACTGCAGGAAAACAAGTTTGATTACTATGGGCCCGAGTATGCCTACTCGTTTCAGAAGACCTGGCTGGGATGGAAATTCGGTTTTGATGAGTGGGATGAAGCAGGTTCTCTTACAAACTTAGGTGTAGACTCCTGGGGAAACGGAAATATAACTTACGACAACAGCCTGATTATCCAGGCCGTTTTTCTCAAGTGTGATCAAGCCCTGTAACAGGTGACAACTTCTACATATTAGAGGTTGTCTGTTTTCCACTGGGCCAATTCGGCAAAGGCCTGCTGCAAGTCAGGTATCCGCTGTTTTAGGATCTCGACCTCTCCCTTATGGGCAAGCTGTTCAAACTCCAGGGCAAGATTTGAAATACGCCAGGAGAAAACAGTAGCGGCAGCGCCCTTCATTGCATGACAGACCCCCTGCAGATGCTCGCTATCCCCTGATTGCACACCCTCTTCCAAAGAGGCGATCCACCTGGGAGCACTTTTCTGAAGCAGATGATCCAGCAACTCCGCAACAACGTCAAGATTGCCATGACAGTTCGTTTTTAGCCGCTCCAGATCAAGAACAATGTCCGGCCGCTCATTTGTGTCAAAGATTTTTATTTGCATACGGTTGTCTTTTTTTCAGCGGCACCCACAAACAGAACCCTGCCACTTGCATCATCTTCTCTGCACCAGCTTACCAAGTGTCTGTCCATTAATGAGATAGCTTTTCCTAAATCGAGGCGTACACTGCATTCAACTGCAGCTATATCCAGATATGACAAGGAGTAAACATTGAGAGCACCGAAGATTCAGGAGAAAACGGCCACTTCTGGACAGAGCCCACCTAACACAGAGTCAGCCTATCAGTTTTATTCTGAAAAAAAGTAACATCGGATACTCACACCTCTTGTTAACTGTATCAGCGATGACATGTTTTACAGGATTTTCCCTTTGGCACCTTCATCTCCACATGACAGGACCAGCAGAATTTTTTGTGAAAATCATTGGAGGTGCCGGTCAGCTCAACGATGTCAACTACGAGAGGTCCCCCACCCTTGACATCCTTATGACACTTGGCACATTCCACCTTCTCCTGATGTTTGTGATGAGGAAAGATCACTGCATTCTTTTCTCCCACCACCTTATATGCCGCCTTGAGATCAATCGTCTCCGGGCCATGGCCCGCCAGAGCCCAGACAGGGGCAGATGCAGACGCAAAAGCAAAGGTAAGACAAAGAGCGATAGAAACTTTTTTCATCCTGAAACTCCTTGATAAAGATTTCATATTCTTTTGCCAGGCATACCGACAAAGTACCCCTGTCATTATCTAGGTAACTAGACTGTAAGAAAAAAGCAACATTAAGTCCACCAGAAAATCCAGATCTTCACCTGCTGCCTTTATCCTTTTACCTCACCCCCGTGCAACTCCTACACAAACGTGAACTGGCCCATTTTTTGCCACTACCGAAGCCTACATGCCTCTTCTTACCATACAGCACGCATGCCCTGCGATTTTCGCAGCTGATCAATCCTTCTCTCCAGCTCAATTCGCCATTCGGCATGGATTCTGGCGGCAGACGGGGCAATAAGCTCAGGAAGTCCGTAAACCAATCGATCTGAAGCGCGACTGGCCTCAATTACCGCCTCGATGGAACGCGCGCCGAACTTATAGCGTCCCAAGAGGAGACGCAATAATAGACCAGAGGTCTTTCTTGCCGCTTTCTTCCAGTGGGTATCCATTTGGTGAGCAATGATAAATGCCCGTTTAAGTAAAATCCGTCTGAGCTCATCCAGATCATCACTGCTGGCAGAATCACGGAGCAGGATATCAGGGAGATCAATGCCGTCAATATCAAGAACCACCCTGAGACGACTCATGAAATCCGGAATCTTCAGGGTCTTCATCAAGGCCAGGGATTCTTTATCGGCCGGATCAAGCAGTTTCTCCATACCGGACCAGCTTGCCTTGACCCCACCGGCAAAGACGAAAATTGCCCGCCCGATAAAATGCGGGATCCCGTTGACATAGGTTACTCCATCCTGCATGGAGGGAAGAAAATAGCGCAAGTAACCAAATTCATTACCGTCATAGCGACAGTCAAACTCATCCCAGAAAACAATGGGGACCTTGCCCATGGCCACTGAGGCACGTACCGGCTCGATGGCGGAGTTGATCTCATCGGGTGAAGCAAACTGACTCAGGTTAAACTCAAAAAAATCAAAGGGATTTCCCTCGTACTTTTTAGAGATAACATTGGCAACCTCTTTCACGGCAAAGGACTTTCCCGATCCGGGAGGACCAAAAACTCCGAGACAGAGGGGCCGCAAGACACTTTCCTTGGAGACATAGGAATCCATGACATTCTGGAGGGTGATCACCGGATCTATTTCAGCCGGATCCGTAGTGCGCAGATGCCCCACCTGAAAAATAGGAAGATCATTGAACCCGCTCTTACGATTCACCTCTTCTTTCAAATTATGAAGCACAGAGACAATCTCGTCCATATACCCGTGCGAATGGCCCAGAGCCTGACCATTCATGGCAGGCGATGGTTTGCGGAAATAAAAGAATCGGCGCAGGGCGTGCTTCTTTTCGTTGGACCAGATCTGGCTGGAAACCAGGTCCAGAATGACCTCAAAATCGGCTGACAGAGGGGGCAGTTCAAAAAAGCTGGGGTCAGGTCCATTGTCTACGTAAGAACAGGCGTAGCCCCCTGGAAAGCTCTCGGCGAAATCCAGATTAGGAAACTCCAGAGTATCCTTGAAATAATAGCCGTGGCGATACAGACTGTCCCAATTATTCAGGACCCTCATGGAGAGATCGTAAAAATAACTCCTCCCAAAGTGAAATTCACCGAAACGCAGGGTATCCAAAGCTAACATGGCCGGGGCCAGGGTATCATAACAGGGAACAGAACCACGTTGTCGGGGGGAACTCTTCTCCGGCAGACATCCCTTACGATGGCGGAAGAACGTCGCCTCCGGCCCGATGTAAAGAATACCATGAGGAAACATCTCCACCACGACATGACAGCGGAAACGTCCTTTTCTGGAGTCCCAGAGTCCTACCTCATCTGTTCTGAGCGCCCGCAGGCACATGGCAACAATGGTCTCCCAGTTCACAGAGCAGTCCATCTCCATGCGGGTGGTCTCAAGATCCGAAAGTCTGCAAAAAAGAGCAAAGCGATCCCCCAGTCGTTCGGCCCAGTTTTGCCAGTGGGCAACACTGATTCCCATGGCAATGGCCCAGAGTCCGGGATTACGGTCGAGATCCTCCTGGCTGAGTTCAGGAGGGTGCCCTGAATCATCCACTACGATCAGTCCATCATTATCGGTGAAAATCTCCCTGTTGGAGTCATCCACCACAAAGGCCTCCGCCGAACTGGAGCGACCACCGGCCGGTAGATACTGATTGACCATGAACCAGCCGTGGTCTTCCCGCTCCACCTGGGTATTCCGGTATTTTTTAAATATCTGAAAAATATCTTTCTGTTCCCCATAAGTCACGGAATGAATTCTGGGGGTCAAATCCGACTCTGCTACATAGGCAGCCAACCAGGTCAACAACTGCTCCAGCCTGCCATATTCTACTGAAACATCCCCGGCCATAAGTTCAATATGATCACCGGGATTGTATCCGTAGGCTGGCAAATTCCCTTCTTCCAGCAGACTGACCTGCTTAATGGGCAGGTTTCGTATTTTGACCTTGGATCCCAAGAGTGTCACTTTTTGTTCATGTTCAGACATGGTCTTTCTCACATTATGAGGAGTAAAGAGGGAACAGACAGTTCAACTATCATGAATGCATATCCTAAAACCGGGTAATCTCGATTGCCGCAAAGGGCCTCAACGAAATATGGGAGGCCGTAGCCTCCCATATTTCGTTGAGGATATTCTCTTCTCCATGAAAAAGAGAAGCATACGCTAAAGGCTGTTACAATAAACCTGATTTATCCAGGGCAATAACTGCACCTTTATAAGACACTACGATAACAGCAAGATATCCAAGCAGTAATACAGTAGTCATCATGGGATTCTCCTTTTTTTGGTATTCCCTTTTTCCGGGAAAATGTTATCGGACACGCCAATGAACCGCTAACATTCATCTCTTAATAGGCTTCGCTGTCCATCGCCTCATGGCTTGTCAGCTTCTGTGAATCCATCTGTTTCCAGACATACGCAACATAGGCAAGAACAAACGGAATGGCCAGGGCCACATAGGTCATGGTAGCCAGGGTAAACTGACTTGATGAGGCATTATAGATAGTCAGACTGGACTGCAGATCAAATTTTGAGGGATAAAATGATGTTGAATTAAAAGCCGGGAGGCAGAGCACACACAAGCCCACGAGTACAGTGCCAAGTCCGGCAGGCCATATTCCTTTGGTACTGCCTTTAAAGGCGCCTCCCAATACCCCGAGAATCACCAGTCCCAAGCCACCCAAGAGCATAATGAGCAGATGAGGCAGGGCCAGCAGATTGAAAAAATATTTGAACGAGACCATGGAAACGACGCCACTCTCATCCACATGGAACCCCTTCATCAGCAGAATAGCTCCCACCACATAGAGGAGGAACGGCAGGGAACAGAGGAAATTGATCCATACCGCCTTTCGCAGTCGTGTCTCCATGGCCGCCACAGAACCAAGCTCAATATTATTGAGGAGGTAAAGAGCACCAAGGACCCTGGCATTAAAGACCAGGAAGAGCCCCATGGACAGATTAAACAGAGAAAAAGCAGCCTCAAGTCCACGAAGGTTTACTCCGCCCAGGGTATACTGCCAGGTCACCTGGTTATAATCGTTGAGTGAAAAATTGGACCCTGTATAAAAGGTACCCACAGCCGCGCCGATAAGGAGAACCCCCACCGATCCGTTGACAAAGAGGAACAGTTCATAGAGCTTTGCCCCCCAGACATTGCCCGGCTTCTTCCGGTATTCGTAGCTTACGGCCTGGAGTATGAAAGTGAAAAGGATCAGCATCCACACCCAGTAGGCGCCACCGAAACTGGTGGAATAGAATTTGGGGAAGGAGGCAAAAAGGGCTCCGCCAAAAAGAACCAGGGTCGTGAAGGTCAACTCCCATTTCCGCCCCAGAGAGTTAATGACCAGGGCGTTTTCCGTTTCGGTTTTCGCCACCTGCCAGAGAAGAGTATTCCCGCCCTGGACAAAAGTGAGAAAGAGAAACAGGGCACCAACTACTGAGCAGAGTACCCACCAGAGTTGCTGCAGGGTTATATAATCAAGATTTGCTATCATTTTCAGTGGCCCTCCGGTCCATTGGATATCTGTTTCAGCATGATAGATATTTCAGCAATAAGGAGCAGGGTAAAGACCGCTGCAAACATGAAAAAGGTGACCTGTACAGAAGTAGTGGAAAGATTTGTCGTTGCCACTTTCACCGGCATTAATCCCTGAATCGCCCAAGGCTGGCGACCGACTTCAGCCACTACCCATCCTGACTGCTGGGCCAGAAACCCAAGCAGACCTGAAATGAGGCCTATGGGCAGCAGCCAGCGTTTCTCGGTCAGCGTCCCCTTCAGAGCATAAAAAAGAAAAGCGGCAAAGATCACAGGAAAAAGAGAGCCGAGGACAACCATGACATGGAAGGCATTGAACACTATTGGCACAGACGGCACAGCCTCTTCCGGAGTGGAGAGGTACCCGTAACCGAGAAAGTCTTTATTGACATCAAACCGACTCAGGGCCTCTGCAGCTCCCACATCACTTCCCTCCTTCTTCGCCTTTTTATAAGCAGCCAGATCGGCCAGAGCCAGCTGCCCCTTTTCCATCTTGGCATTGACTCCCATAACACCCTCGCCCTCATTGCCATAAACCAGGTCATCAACACCGGGCACAAAAGAACCCGGTTTTCGATTGGCCAGCAGAGAGAGAAGCTCTGGGATCTTGACCTCAAAAAGAAAGGCCTCCTGATCATCACCCGGTTTTTTTGCCGAATTGACAATACCCATGGCCACAAGAGCAGCTCCTTTTTCACCAGTATAAAGGCCTTCCATGGCGGCAAGTTTCATCGGCTGCTTCTGCGCGACCTCAAAGGCGGCCTCATCCCCGGTAAAAGCGACGAAGACAGAAGAAATCAGACCAAAGACCGAGGCCACAATAATTGATTTTTTGGCCATCTCAAGATGCTTGCCTTTCATCAGATACCAGGAGGAAATAGTTAGCACAAAGAGGGAGGCAAAAAGAAAACCGGACGAGGAGGTGTGGGTAAATTTGGATACTGCCACGGGATTGAAGACCACGGCGGCAAAATTCTCCATCTCAAAACGTACGGTCTCAGGATTGAAGACCATGCCCACAGGATTCTGCATCCAACCGTTTGCCACAAGGATCCAGACCGCTGAAAGGTTGGAACCGATGGCCACCATCCAGGTTGAAAAACAATGAAAGCCCTTGGAAACCCTGTCCCATCCGAAAAACATTACGGCAAAAAAAGTGGCCTCAATAAAAAAGGCAAAGATGCCTTCGATGGCCAGAGGCGCGCCAAAAATGTCGCCCACCATCCAGGAATAATTGGACCAGTTGGTCCCGAATTCAAATTCCAGGATAATACCGGTAGCCACACCTATGGCGAAGTTGATACCAAAAAGAGTCATCCAGAACCGGGTAATACTCTTCCACTGCTCATTTCCTGTTTTGAGATAAATGGTCTCAAAGAAGGCACAGAGAAACGACAGCCCCAGGGTCAACGGCACGAAAATCCAGTGATACATGGCCGTAAGCGCGAATTGCGCTCTGGACCAGTTCACCAGACTGAAGTCCACATCAATCATTTTTTCCTCCTTAAATTAATTAGTGTCTGTCCGAAAACGAGATTCTTTTCAAGATCGAGCAATGAGTTATTTCTGCGCAAACCTTGCAAATCAGCGCGCTCGGATGGGCATTAGTTGTTCTGGTCTGCCTGTCTGGTTATCTGCTCCAAGACATGGTCAGCCCGTTGTTCATCTGTCAGGAAATTGGTGTTGAGATAATTTGGAAAAAAGAAAAGTTTGAGCACCGCAAACATCACCACCAGCTTAATAAGGATTATTTTCCACAAGGTCTTTCCCAGGGTCATCCGTTTAAAACCGTCACGATAAAAAGCATATACTCTGCCAGACGCCTCCAACATATTTTCCCCTCCTTCTTTCTCTAAAAACCTCTAACCCTGTGACAATTAAGATCTGTTTTATCTCTTTATATTATGCACAGGAAACACCGGAATACAAGATTCCTCTTCTATCAGTTGGGCAAAGGTAACATCGCCCAGAGTCTGCCGCAGCTGATTACGCGCTTCTTCCCAGACCCTGTGCACGGCACAGCGCTTACTTGCCATGCAGTTTTCCGGCCTGCCCACACAATCGTTGAGAGTAATCTCCCCGATCATCACCTCCACCACCTCAAGCAGCGTCACCTCTGCAGGGTCCTTGAGCAGAACATAGCCGCCCCTGGAACCCTGCCGGATCTCTATCAGGTGCGCACGAGCCAGGTCCTGAGCGATCTTCGCCAGAAAATGGGTGGGAATATCCGCCCGTTCAGCAATTTCCTGCTTGGAAGCCAGAACCCCGACCCCTTTGTGCGCCAGGCAAATCATACACCTGACAGCATATTCTCCAGCACGTGTCAACCTCATACTGCAACCGCCCTCCTTACCAGACAAATAGGATATTTAATATCTCATATATCACATACCAGGATCCAGTCAAACACTTTTTTTATGTTTCAGTGGTTTTTTTTTGCATTTAGCAAGGTAACATTATATAATTTAACCTAAAGATTGCTTCTCGACACCCCTTTACGGCCAGCAGCAATGGAGTACCGGTAGACGCCAACTCCTGAGAGAACAGGTTTTTCTGTCTCACGTACCGTTACCACTAAGCAACACCGCATTACCTCATTCATTCGTTACACTGCCAGACCGATACCTTTGCTGGCACTATGCATAGTTATTCAACCGCCCCATGATGGCATATTCTCAATCACTGCAGCGTATCATTGTACATCTCAGCCCTTCAATGATGCAGAGCTCACATATGGAGGTTTCTTTCTGACCAGCAAAGAATCTTATTTTTTGTGCCGCCATCATTTTTGACAACCGGAAATATGTGTAAACAAGAGGTGCTCCAATGACAGCAACCCAGCTTATCCCGACCCCTGATGTTCTACAGGTCCCTTGGGGCTGGTTTCAGATCCTTCTCACCGTCACATTTTTTCTCCATCTGGTGCTGATGAACGTCCTCCTTGGCTGTTCGCTCATCACCTTTTTCCGACACGCAGCCGGAAAGAGCACAGAGACCAACAAGATGATTTCCGGTAAACTCCCCTTCACAGTGGCCTTTACCATCAACTTTGGCGTTGCTCCTCTCCTCTTTCTCCAGGTGCTCTACGGCCATTTCATGTACGCGAGCTCAGTGCTCATGGCCACATATTGGCTCCTGATTGTCGGAATCCTTATTCTCACCTATTACGGAACCTATATCTACAGCCTGACCTACGACAGAGCCTCTGATTTTCACATAGTGCTCAGCGGTGCCATAGCCGTATCCCTCCTGGTCGTCGCCTTTCTCTTTACCTGCAACCTGGCTCTCATGGTCAATCCGGAAAGCTGGTCTGCCTATTTTGCCAACCCTCGGGGAACCCTGCTCAACCTCACAGATCCGACTCTGTTTCCTCGTTTTCTCCACTCTGTCTTCGCTTCGCTGGCCGTAGGCGGTCTGACCATCGGTCTCTATTATGATTTCAAAAAGCGACGAGGCGACACCGATTGCGATATTGGTATTTCTACCGGCATGAACTGGTTTGCCGGGGCCACCATCCTCAATTTCGGTGCCGGCACCTGGTACTGGGGAAGCCTTCCCGCATCGGTGCGAACCCTCACCGGTGACGGCAGCATTTTTTTTCTGGTCTTTCTTCTCCTCGGGATTGTCTGCGCGATCTTCTCTCTCATTTATGGACTCCTGCATCGGGTACGCCCTGCCGCCTATTCTCTCCTGGCCGCCCTCTTCTGCATGGTTCTGGTTCGTGAATTTGCCAGACGACTGACCCTTGCCCCCTGGTTCAAGACCTCTGATCTGCAAGTTGTCCCCCAGTACTCGCCCCTTCTCGCCTTTCTCCTGATCTTTGCCGCCGGGATCGGCCTTATCTGGTACATGATTCGCCTGGTTCTTACCGATAAGGAGGTACGCTCATGAATTATCCAACATGGCTCCTCGATGCCTTTGGCGGGGGTACCCTCATTGCCCTCATTGCCGTGGTCCACGTCTATGTTGCCCATTTTGCGGTGGGAGGCGGCCTCTTTCTGGTCCTCACAGAGCTCAAGGGGTTGCGTGAAAAATCCCCGGCCATTCTCGAATATACCAGGAGACATGCCAGGTTTTTCCTCCTCCTGACCATGGTCTTTGGGGGGCTCACCGGGGTAGGAATATGGTTCACCATTGCCCTGCTCAGTCCTGCCGCCACCTCAGCACTCATCCATATCTTTGTCTTTGCCTGGGCTACTGAATGGGTCTTTTTTGTCGGCGAGATTGTCGCACTCCTTCTCTACTACTACTCCTTCAACAAGATCAGCTCCCGCAAACATCTGATCCTCGGCTGGATCTATTTTGCTTGTGCCTGGCTCTCCCTCTTTGTCATCAATGGAGTCATCGACTTCATGCTCACGCCGGGCAACTGGCTGCACAACAACAGTTTCTGGGCTGGCTTTTTCAATCCCACCTTCTGGCCCGCCCTCTTTTTCAGAACATTTCTGGCGCTCATGATAGCAGGCCTCTTCGGTTTTCTCACCAGCGCCAACCTCAAAGACAGTGCCCTGAGACACAAGATGGTCCGTTACTGCGGACTCTGGCTCATGGCCCCCTTGCTCCTGCTCCTTGGCTCTGCCCTGTGGTATAAAAGTGCACTGCCTCCTGCCCAGCAGCAGATGATCTTTTTCACCTCGCCTGCACTCAAGCCCTTCCTCTCCGGCTTCATTTTTCTCTCACCAATTCTCTTTGCCGGAGGCCTGCTTATTGCCGCCTTACGTCCTCAGGCCGTAGTCCGACCTTTGGCCTGGATCCTGCTTCTTCTCGGCTTTCTCTATATGGGCAGCTTTGAATTCATCCGCGAAGGTGGGCGCAGGCCTTTTATTATTTATGACTTCATGTACTCCAATTCCATCCTGAAAAAGGATCTTGCCCAGGTACAGGAACGCGGTGTCCTGCCGACAGCCCGCTGGATTAAAGAACGGATAATAACACCAGAAAACCGCATGGCTGCCGGAAAAGAACTCTCCACCCTGCTCTGTCTGCCATGCCACTCCGAAGGGGGGACGCTCAACGACCTGACCCTTCAGGCCAGAAAATACACCCCGGAAGGCATGCTGGCCTTTATCAACAGCATGGGCACCGCCAACCCCTACATGCCCCCTTTTCCCGGAAATAAAGAAGAAGCAGCCATCCTGACAGAGTATCTCACCACGCGGATGGTACCGCGCTTTGCCACTGTGCCTGCAGAGATCACCCCGGTAACCGTTGCCCCACTCCCCTTTGACCCGGAGACCTCCGAGTACGTTCTTCTCGCCGGACCGACACTTGGCACCATCCTCTCTTCAGAGCCGGAAGAATCCGGAATTGATATCTCTTACGGCCCACCAACCCTTCGTGCCCAGCTCATTTTCCGCGATGCCAGCCCCAGCCTTATCTCGGATGGGGTCACTATCAGCTACCGCCTGGAGACAGGAAAAGGTCAATTGCAGGGAAGTCTCGCCCCACAAGACGGCTATTTTGAGACCACATTATCTGAAATCCCTGCCGTCTCCATACCCTATCGTCCTTTTCTCATCGCTGAACTGCAGGCTGAAATGGAAGGGAAAATCGTCGCCTCAACCAAAGTCAAACTGGGAATTTCCACAGAACTCGGCTGCCGCAACTGTCACGGAGGCAGCTGGCGACAGGATGGCAAATCCGGTCTTTCCCGAGCTACAGCTGCAGGAATCCTGGCAATCCACGATAAGCGCAGCAACACCGATCTCAGTGCCGATTTTTCCAGGGGCAAGACAGTGGTCTGCTCGTCCTGCCACGGCGACTTCAGCCGCGGCACAGAAAGCAGGCCCGGCCTCCTCAGCCTTTCCGCTGCCATGCACGGCTTTCATGCCGGACTGCTGTTCAACGCTGAAGGCAACAGCTGCATCCTCTGCCATTCATCAAGTGAAACCGGGGCCAGTCACTCCTTCGACGGCATCCACAAACAACTGGACCTCTCTTGCAGCAACTGCCACGGTTCACTGGCCGATCATGCCGCAGGCCTCCTGAAGAAAGAAGAGAAAAATGGCCAGGCAGAAAAACTCCTCTCTTTCATTGCCGACAAGACCGAAGTTGCCATTGCTGCTATCAACCCACGCGCTCCGTGGACCATGGAACCCGACTGTCTCACCTGTCATGTGGACTTTCAACCCCCGGAAACAGATGATGCTTTCAATTCCTGGACGGAAAACAGTGAGGGGTTATTCCATAACCGCATGGGTGAGGCCGCTGTGGTTCTCTGTTCTTCCTGCCACGGCCAGCCACATTCTCTGTATCCGGCAAAAAATCGCTATGGTGCAGCAATCGGGGCTCTCCAGCCCCTTCAGTATCAAAACTCCCGGTATCCCATTGCCGCAGACAAGGGCTGTGCTGTCTGCCATACCATAGAGATGGAGGATGAAATGCATCACCCCGGCTCTCTGGCTACCTTCAGAAACAGGGAATAGGCAACGAGCCTGCTGGCCACAAAAAAAGCTTGATGGACTCCTCTACCTTTGGAAAAACAGCAGGGATATCCTGAAAAGACGAAAGCGCCGCCTGGGTATGTTTTATCAAGATAATTATAAATCCGGGCTCAGAGCACCCGGCCTTGACAACCCCTGCAATGGGTTGTTTTACTTCATCCCATTGGCACTGGCTGAGCACCACAGAAGGTGCCGATTTAGGAGTTTGAACTGTTTGAGCGAAGCGAGTTTTCAAACTCCCGGCAACTTCGAGGAGCGCAAGGAAGTCCGAAGG
>Ga0180007_10003603_pt1 | contig 17121 bp, 28 predicted proteins | sample MM_PC_MetaG_FD_121122 | JGI IMG/M metagenome (GOLD analysis project Ga0180007, IMG submission 121122) | Groundwater microbial communities from the Aspo Hard Rock Laboratory (HRL) deep subsurface site, Sweden - MM_PC_MetaG | ecosystem: Environmental > Aquatic > Deep subsurface > Groundwater... | reverse complement strand
TATTTTTTCAAACAAATCTGACTGGATGCAATTAAATTCTAAACTTTTGCAATGCTTTACAGCTTCGAGATTTATGTCGCAGGAAGAAATGTTTTTTACACCTAGTTTTTTCAATGCCTGGAGATGGATTCCAGAACCTGCTCCAATTTCCAAAACTTTTAGTTCTGAATTTTTCTTTAACAGTGAGGAGATTTGCTTTTTTAAAATTTCAGACATAAGAAAAGAGTCCTCTTCTGGTTGGTAGATTGACATCTTAAAATAGATTGTCGAAGAAACTAATTAAACTTTCCTTGAATAAAAAGATGCTGATTAATGCTCCAAGGGATAGTATAATTAAAATTGTTAGTAAAATAATTAATGTTTTTTTTGGTTCTGATTTTTTTTCTCCATAGCTAGAAACTTTTTGAGGGTTTGTTGAAGCCACTTGATTTTTTTGAATGACTGGTTTTGCAGACGGATTTTGTGTGATAGGTTGTCTTTGAGGTGCTTGAGGAGGCAATGTTCTTGAACTTATTTGGGATCTAACTTGCATTGTTTGAACTATTCTCGCAGCTTCTTCAATTTCTTTTTTATCATAGCCAGCATTATGAAAACTTATCATTGCCTGCTGGAGTGATTCCCCCTTTTTAACTGCATTTTTGATTCCTTCAACGATAAATTCATTTGGCATAATTTATTCAAGAAAGGGATGTTTAAAAAATGTTTCGTAGGAATAATTTCACTCGTTTAATTCTAAATTGATTTGTTCCACGATTGACTTTGTCTAATTGTTCCACCAAAAATTTATTATCGCACTAATAGGATTATCAACAGAAAAATCTGTCGAAGGCGATTTTGAAATTATCAATCACGAACGAAGTGAGCCAAATATTTTTTACAAAAATCACAACTTCAAAACCTGCCCATCTTGCATCAAATGACATTCTTTTCCTGACTTAAACCCCATTTCTCTTGCAAGTTCTATCATTGGGGTGAGTTGCTGTGTTGAGCCGTGTGAAGGAATTATGTTTTCAGGATTTACAATTGAAATTAAATCCCTTAAATCTTCTCTTCCTCCATGACCTGAAACATGAACGTCGTCGAATAATCTTGCGCCGACTTTTCTTAATTTTTTATTTAAATTTTCCTTATTCGCGATGTTCACAGGAACTGGAATTGTTTTTGAAGAAAAAACTACATTGTCGTTTTGATTAAATTCAAATGGCAACATTTTTCTTGACAATCTGTCAAGGATGCTTCCTGGTTCGCCCTGATGACCTGTGCAAATCACTAAAGATTTTTCTCTATCTTTTTGCACTTTTTTCAAGATTGCTTCTACTTGTTTTTTGTAACTTCCAATTTGAATGTCTTTTTTAAACGGGCACATTCCGACTTCATTTGCTGCAGAAAGATATTTGTTCATGCTTCGTCCTAGAACATAAACATCTCTTTCGAGTTTTTTTGAAAAATCAACTATGCTTTTTATTCTTGCTATGTGCGACGAGAAAGTTGAAACAAAAATCGCGTGCTTTTCATTTTTTATCGTAAGTAAAACTTCTTCGACAAGGGCTCTTGCAACTTTTTCGCTCGGAGTTTTTTTATTTTCGCCAGAATATAGAGAATCTGCAATCAAAACTTTTACTCCTTCTTTTGCGATTTTTTTTAAGGTTGTATAATTTGGAGGCAGTCCCATTACAGGCGTGTTGTCGAGCTTGAAATCATTTGCATAAAGAACAATTCCTTCTGGGGTGTGAATTGCAATCATTGAAGTTTGGATTGTTGAGTGGGTTGCGTTTATGAACTCAGCTTTGTAACTTCGTTTTTTTCCTTTGATTATGAATGAGGAATTTGGGTTTATAGGGGAAATTTTATTTGGAATGCTTATTTTTTCGTCGTCCATTATTCTTTTTAAAACAGCGAGAGTGAAGGGTGTTCCGACGACAGGCGCGTTGTATCTGTAGCTTGTGTAAGGGATTGCTCCAAGGTGGTCAAGGTGTGCGTGTCCTAAAAGTATTGCTCTTATTTTATTTCTTAGCCCGAGCTTTTGAACAAGAACATCGTCTGGCAATGCATTATTTGCTCTTAATTTTTTTTCAGAATAAGATTGGTGCTGTTCTTCTTCTTGCATCTCGACAATGGCTGGCATATAAAAACCAGAATCCAGAATAATTGCGTCGTCTGCAAGTTCAATTACAGTCATGTTTTTCCCAACTTCGTTATATCCGCCAATAGTATGAATTTTCATCTTTCTTTTTCCTCTTTTACTAGAAAAACTAATTATAGTTTAAATATGTTTTTAGATTGGATTTTATTTATTATTCTTCATAGAAATAAAAAACTCTTGGATACTGCCCTGGAAAGGAACATTCTTTACAGATATCCTCTGCCCTCTTAATAACTCCCTCCTTAGAATCTCTTTGAATCAAAGCTGATAGAGTAAACCTCACAACATGGCAGAAATAAAAATCTTTATTCTGATATCCTTTTAGACAGTTTTTAGCAACAGGTTCAAGATAATCTAAATTTCCTCGAATGAATTGTATTTCATTTCTCAATTCTTTAATCTCCATTTTAAAAAAGAAAATCATTCAAGTTCATTTGGATATAATCTGTAAGTTTTCCAGGAACATCACAATTTTCGCAAATTTCCTTGAATATTTCCTTATAAATTATATCATTACTATACTTTTCTGGAATTTTTTCTAAATTTTCTAATAAAATATTTCTAGTTCTATCTTCACAAACACAATCTTCACAGAATTGAGTTAATTCAAATAACTTAGATTTAAATTCTTCTGAAAATCTTAATTCTGACATCTTATTAATTATTTAGATTCTTCAATTAAAAACATTTATATTCTAAACAGTATAAATTAATCTCGGCTTCACCCCACAATAAGTTGGCTCAAAACTGACTTTGTTAAGTTTTTCTCTAAAAAGTAATTATCATAAAATCTAAATTATAAAACATTGAGCAACTAATCTCTTCACTAAAATAGATTTCGCCTTTTTATTAACAATCTTTATCATCGCGCATCAGCGCCAAATTTCAATGAGCCAAATTTTAAATACTAAATATTCTTTCTTCCCATATGAAATCACTTAAACCATCTAGCCGTGAAAAGAAAAGATATTTATTAATCAAAGGCAAAAATCTAAAACAAAATATTGAGAAATCTATTTTGGATTTTGTGGGAGTTTTGGGAATGTCAAAATGTGGTTTAAGTTGGATTAAGTCTGATACAAATTCTGCTGTGATTTGCGTGAACCGCGAGATGGTTAATTCTGTGCGTGCTTCTCTGTGTGCCTGGCCTGAAAAAATAGAAGTTGTAAAAGTTAGTGGGACTTTGAAGGGGTTGAGAAGGAAGTAAATATTAGAGAATAATAATTAATATAAAGAGGGATTAATAGGAAGATTTATGGAAGAAAAAGATTATAGAATAATTGCAACAGGGATTGGTGGGAGAGATGTTGATTTAATTATGTTTAAACATTATAGAAAATTCCTAGATAAAAACTTCAAATTTTTAACCCAAGAAATTTATAATTTTTCAGAAAATACTGTTTATACCACATGGAGGGAGAATGATTTGTTTTAAAAAGAACTTCCAATAATCAAGATTCAAGGAGAAAGGCCTGAGAGTATGGCTTGGACTATTGAAGAAGCTTTCTCACAAGAATGGGTTAAAATAAATTTAGAAGAAATCTAAACCAAAAATTTTATAAATAATCATATTCTCTAAATTTTGTAGAAACAGAAAAAAATTAATATTATAAGTTTCTCTACAATTACATAAAATGGAATTACCAACAGATATTCAGCATCAAGCAATGGGTTATGACAGGACAGCGACGATGTTTTCGCCAGAAGGGACAGTCCTCCAGGTAGAATATGCTCAAAAGACAGTCAAGCTTGGGACATCAAGCATTGGGATGACTTGCTCTAATGGAATTTTCATTCTTGCTGACAAAAGGATTACAGATATTCTTGTTGTAATCAAATCAGCCCACAAAATTTTTGAGATTGATAATCATCTCATAGCGAGTTCTGCTGGCATTGTTTCTGACGCGAGAGTGCTTGTTGAAAGGGCGCAAGTGATTGCACAGCAACACAGGATAACTTATGATTCTCCAATTGAACCAGAATCAATAATTCGTGATATTTCAAATATAAAACAGCAGTTTAGCCAATATGGTGGGGCAAGGCCTTTTGGAGTTTCAATGATGCTTGCTGGAATTAATGCAAAAAAACCAGAACTTTACACAAGTGATGTTACTGGAAATTATCTTTCTTACAACGCGAATGCAATTGGAGAAGGTGACGACAAAATAAGAGAAAAACTTCGAGAAAAATACAAGAAAGATTTGACAATCAAAGAAGGTGTAAAAATCGCTCTGAAAATTTTTGAAGAAATTAAAGGAAAGGATTTTGACATTAACAAATTTGAACTTGCTTATATTGATATTGAAGACGGAAAATTAAAAAGATTTGAAGGGAAAAAGATTAGGGAGTTGTAAGATGATGAAAAGATTAGATTATACAATTTATAATAAAGGCACAGGAGGAAGAGGAATATCTATTGAACCTAAAACAATCAAAAAAAGTTTAATAGAAGCACTTTTATCTACAGAAGTAATTTTAATATCTACTTTAGCTTTATGCTGTCTTGTTAGCCCAACAATTGCTAATTATTGTATTACAAAGACAGGAATAAATGAAGGGAAATCAAAAGTACAAATAGAAAAAGAATTTAATTCATTAAAAGAAAGTAAAGAGTATCCTCATTCAGGTAAAATTGCTGATTTTTTATTTAACAGCAAACCTCAAAAATCTGGAAGAGATTTATCTTATTATTTAAACAAAAAATGACAAACACAATCGCACGGATTAAGAGAGCAGGAAAGAATTTTGAGATAATTGTTGATTTGGAAAATGCTTTGAAGTTCAAGAAAGGCGAGTCGAATTTTATTGAGGCAGAGGCAGACAGAATTTTTACTGATTCTAAAAAAGGGCAGGTGCCTTCTGAAAAAGATTTGAAAGAGGCGTTTGGGACGACAGACAGCGACGAGATTATTAGGCGGATTGTGAAAGAGGGCGAAGTGCAGACAACACAAGAGCATAGAGATGCAGAGCAGGAGAAGAAGTTTAAGCAGGTTGTTGATTTTCTTGCGAGCAATGCAATTGACCCGCAGACAGGGCATCCTATCACAGCCGAAAGAATTAAAAACGCAATTGAGCAATCAAATGTTAACATAAAAAATACTTCAGTGGAAAATCAAATTAAAGATATTCTTGCGGAAGTCAGTAAAATAATTCCGATAAAACTTGAGACAAAAAAGGTCAAAATTGTAGTGCCTGCAATGCACACAGGAAAGGCTTATGGAATTGTTGCACAATACAAAGACAATGAAAAATGGCTGGACAACGGCGACCTCGAGGTTGTTGTAAAAGTTCCGTCTGGGATTATCATTGACTTTTATGAAAAACTAAATAACGTAACGCACGGAAGTGCATTAACAGAGGAAATAAAAAATGAATGAAATGGCAGAACAAAGATGTTATAGATTAACGCCTGAAGAAGCTGTTAATAGAAGATTGAAAATGATAAAAAATAATTTGACACTTTACAGAGAGATGGAATCTAGTGAGTTTGTTGAAAAGATTATCAGGTTAATAGAAGCAGAAGCATATTTGATTGGAAGAGATATAGGAAATTATTTGAACAAAGTGTCAAATCCTGAAAAATTTTGCAGGGAGGTTTTGAATTGAAATGAGCAAGTATGAAATAATTTTATTTCCGGTGAAAGAAGGGGATATTGGTGGAAAAAAGATTAGTATATATGGGAGAGATTATGAATTTAAAACTATTGAGAAGGATTCAGGAGAACTTGATTTAGGAGTATGCGTCAGACCTCATCTTGAAGATTTGTTAGTCCCTATATTAATTAGAAGTGGTGAAAAATTTGAAGGTCCTATAAAAATAAGCATTGAATATCCTATAAAAAATGAAAATGAAGATTTAAACATTTTAAGATTAGCTCAAAAAAGGGAGAAATGTTAAATGACAGACAGAAAAATAGTAATACCTGGTGAAGTGATTGCACAAGGCGATGATTTTTTAGCAGGAGATGGGACAGAGAAAACAGGCGAAGGAATTGTTGCGCTTAAATTTGGGCTTTCAGAAGAGACAAATAAGTTGGTTAAGGTGATTCCTCTTTCTGGAGTTTATAATCCTCGACGAGGAAATGTTGTAATTGGTAAAGTAGAGAACATTAATTTTAATGGATGGATTATTGACATTAATGCTCCTGAAAATGCGTTTTTATCTGTGGCTGAAATTCCAAGATATGTGAACAAGGACGGGCTTGATGAAATAATGGATATTGGTGACATGGTTGTTGCGAAAATCTGGAACATGAACAAGAGGGGAATTGACTTGAGTTTAAAGTCGCGAGGGCTTGGAAAAATTGACGAAGGGTTGATTATAAAAGCAAACTCAAATAAAGTTCCTAGGATAATTGGCAAAGAAGGAAGTATGATAAATTTAATAAAAGACAAAACAAAATGCAATATCACTGTTGGACAGAATGGGCTCATCTGGATTAATGGAGACAAAATCGAGGACGAACTTTTTGCGAAAAAGGCGATTTTGTTTGTTACTGAAAACTCTTTTATTTCTGGCTTAACAGAAGAAGTTGAAAAATGGTTTGATGAAAATTCAGGAGAGGAAAGTAAATGATAAATAGTTTATTAATTACATATGCAGTAGACAAAGTAGAAAGAATAACAAAATTCTTCAAAACAAATCTCCCACAACAGAGAGGGGCAGTATATGGAATTCCTCCAATTGAAAGTGAAGATTCTCCTCTATGTGGCCTCCAACAGGATAAGGAAGACCAAATATATAAAACAAGGAGAAATAAATAAAATGACACCAGCAAAATTTAAACGAAGCGACGGAAGAAAGAACGACGAGATGAGAAAGGTAAGTGCGAAGGTGGGGGTTGTGCCAAATGCAGACGGTAGTGCAATGTGGAAGCAAGGAGATACTGTTGCAGTGGCTGCTGTTTATGGGCCGAAAAAAATGCACCCCCAACATCAGCAAGACCCTTCAACAGGGCAACTGAGATGTAATTATAATTTAATGAGTTTTTCTGTAACAGAAAGGGCTCGTCCTGGAAAGAATAGAAGGAGCCAGGAAATTGATAAAATTATTGAGTGGGCACTTAGGCCTGTGCTTCTTATTGAAGGTTTTCAAAACATGGTAATTGATGTTCATATTCAGATAACGCAGGCAGATGCAGGAACACGGTGTGCTGGAATTAATGCTGCTGCGCTTGCACTTGCACATGCAGGGATTCCAATGAAAAACATGGTGTCGAGTGTTGCGTTGGGAAAATTAGATAAAACAATTGTGGTTGATTTAAATAAAGAAGAAGAAGATTTTGAAGATGGCGAGGGCTCAACAGATATTCCAATTTCAATGACTCACGACGGGAAAATCACACATATTCAGTTAGATGGAAAAATTACCCCAAAGCAAATGAAAGAAGTTTTAGAAATGGGAAAAAAGGCATGTAATGATATTTATGAAATTCAGAAAAAAGTTTTAAAAGAAAGTATTGGAGGAGGAAAATAAAATGGGATTTGAAGATACACATTTAACAATTGAAAGATATGAACAAGATGAAAGATTTGTAGAATATATTTTTGAAACTAAAGATAGGAAGGGTTGGAGTTATGGACATTTGAATAATATGTTTTGTTTAAGAGAAATTAAAGAAATTTGTGCTCAAACAGCTAACTTTAAGTTTGCCCAATTGATAAATGAAAAAAATCAATCAATGATAAAATCACTAATGGGATTAAATTAAAATGGACAACTTTTATACAACACCAGATATAAACAAGAAAAGGATAAAGAAATTTTTAGACGCTGGTAAGCGATTTGATGGAAGAAAACTTGACGAGTTTAGGGATATTCAAATTGAGCTTGGGGTTTCCAAAAAAGCAGAAGGTTCTTGCAGAGTTAAAATTGGAAAAACAGAAGTTATCGTTGGTGTTAAAATGGACATTGGAACACCATATGCTGATTCAGCGAACAAGGGAAATTTAATGACAACTGCAGAGTTGACTCCGTTGAGTTCTCCAAGATTTGAAGCAGGGCCTCCGAAATTTCCAGCGATTGAATTAGGCAGAGTGATTGACAGGGGCATAAGAGAAAGCAAGATTATTGATTTTGAAAAATTGTGCATAAAGGAAGGTGAAAAAGTTTGGACTGTTTTTGTTGATATTTATTCTATAAACGACGACGGTAATTTAATGGATGCTGCAGGAATTGGGGCTATGGTTGCTTTGAAAAATGCAAGGATGCCAAAGTATGACGAGAAAACAGGGAAGGTTATTTATGGAGAATTAACAGATGAAAAATTGCCTTTGGCAAAAGATATTCCTCTTGCGATTACTGTGCACAAGATTGGGAAAAATATTATTGTTGACCCGACGAGAGAAGAAGAAGACATCAGTGAGTCAAGGGTTACAATTGGAATTTCAAGTGGGGTTATTTCGTCAATGCAAAAAGGAGAAGCAACACCTTTGACGCAAGAAGAACTTGAGCAAATGTTTGAAACAGCAGACAATGTCTGGAACACAATATTTAAAAAAATTGAAAAGTTTGTAAAGTAAGATGGAAGAAGATTATGAAAAATTCATAAATGAACAAGAATATATTGTTAGAGAATGTATGCCTGCGGGTTTTTATTTAATTGAAAATGTTCCTAAAGATATGCTGCCCTTACTTTTAAGAAGGTTTAATGATTATAAAACTGAAACAACTCCTACCCAAGAAGGGAAATATCTCTTTGCAGTAAAAATTGGATGGAAAAATTAAATAAAAAATGCCAACACAAAATTTTACAAAATATGAAAGTGCAAGGATTCTTGGAGCACGGGCTTTGCAAATTGCGATGAATGCTCCGTTGCTGATTAAGATTAAGCCAGAAGATTTGGAAAAAATAAAATACGACGCGATAAAAATTGCAGAGATTGAGTTGCATTCTGGGATTCTTCCGATTTCTATTAATAAGCCATTTCCTAAAAAGAAAGAAGAAAAATTAAAAAGAGTTAGGGAGATAAATGTTAGTGAAAAAAAGAAAGAGGAAATAGAAGCCAAAGAAGAAGAGGAAATTGCAAAAGACGGGGAGATAATGGCACTTGCTAATCCTGACGATGAAGTAGAAGAAAAGGATGATGAAAACGGGGAAGATGAATGAGATTTATTATTTAAATTTTTTTTCAAGATTTAATAGAGATTTTTCTAATATTCCTAAGGCATCAAAAGGTAATTTTGATAATCTTTCGTATAAAAGTTTAACTTTTCTTTTTTTCAATCTTTCTAAATTTAATCTCTTTTCATTAAGATATAATCTATCAAAACCAGTTTCTACTTTTATAACCTCCCACAGTTTAGAATCATCAGGAACTTCTAATGCATTGAGAATATCTACTAAAGGATAAAGATGGTACTCAGGAGGCAAACTCATTTTAGTAAGATTTCTTTTACCTCCTAAAATATTCCCTTTTTTATATCCAACAATGTGAGGACTATAAGTAGAACTTTTACCGCCAAGAATCTTTCCTAGATGTGTTACTATCTCATTTGATATTCTTAGGCCAAGAGAGTTACAATGCTGAATAAATAATTCTCCAAATTCTTTATTGATATAGGTTCTTTGAAAATATGCCATGAGGGGATTATAACAAACCTTTTTTTAAGTGTTGTTATCTAAAAACTTTTTAAACCAAAATCATTTTAAACTAACTAACCTTTTCTAGATTTATGATTATCAAAGGTGTTTCTGCTAAATCAATTAAAGATTCCCGTGGAGAAAAGACAATTTCTGTGTCTATTAAAACAAATGTAGGAGATTTTTCTGCGTCTGCGCCAAATGGAAAGTCAACTGGTAAAAATGCTGTAAAAATTTATAAGAAAAATCTTGAAGGAGACATCGCAACGCTGAAAAAATTCAGTGATTATTTTTCAGAAGAAATTATTGAAAAATTTGAGGATTTAAGAAGAGTTGAAGATATTATGGAAGGACATATGGGAGCAAATACTTTTTTTGCGCTGGAGTCTGCGATTTTGAAAGCTGTTGCTGTTGAACAGAAAAAACAGGTTTGGGAAATTATAATGAATTCCTTACATGACTCCCTTTCTAAAGCAAGGGAGCCTAAATTTCCGCAACTTGTTGGAAATTGTATTGGAGGAGGCAAACATTCTTCATCGTCGAGTAAACCTGATTTTCAGGAGTTTTTATTGATTCCGAATTTAAAATCCGTTAAGGAAAATTTTGAAAAAAATAAAAGTGTAAAGGGTAAAGTTAAAAATTTTCTTAAGGAAGTCGATGAGAAATTTGATGGAAAAACCACAGACGAAAACGCGTGGATGACGTCACTGAATGAGAAGCAGGTTTTTGATGTGCTTAAAAAAACAGGGTTGGTGTTTGGGACTGATATTGCTGCGTCGAGTTTTTACAAGAGGAAAAAATATTATTATAAGAATCCTTTGCTGACTAGGACTGCAGAAGAGCAGGCAGGTTATCTTGCGAATTTGGTTAAAAATTTTGACTTGTTTTATATTGAGGACCCTTTTGGCGAGGAGGATTTTGAGAGTTTTGCAAAGCTTTTGAAAAAATTTCCAGACAGATTGGTTGTTGGGGATGACTTGATTGTTACTAGTTCTAAAAGGTTGGAAAAAGCAATTGAAATAAAAAGTGTTAATGCTGTGATTGTTAAACCTAATCAGTGCGGTTCGTTGCTAGAAGTGAAAAGAGTTTGCGAGCTTGCTAAAGAAAATAATATTAAAATTGTGTTTTCTCATCGGAGCGGAGAGACAGAGGAAAATATTCTTGCTGATTTGGCTTTTGGATTTGGTGCTGATTTTTTTAAGTGTGGAATCGACGGTAAAGAAAGGGAAGTTAAGTTGAAAAGATTGATGGAGATTGAAAAGGAATTGGCTCGCTAACGCTCGCGATCAATTAAAGTAATTAATGAAAAACTGAAGTCTGTTAGGGTATTGACATTGATGTCCACCAATTAAATTGTTTTTTGTGTTATTAATTCTACTTAATTGTGAGTACGAAGTGTGAGAGTAAATTTTTTTAATATAACATAATCTTTAAAAACCAATTTCTCCCTAATTCTTTTATGGCAAAAGAAGAAACTAAAATAAAAGAAGAGAATTTATCTGAAGAAGAATTAGCTAAACAAGCAGAAAAAGAATCAACAGATCCCATAGTGGAAAAATCTCTTGAAGAAAAAAAGAAAGCTATTCTTGCAAAAGCGAAAAAGCTTAAGGAAAAAATTGTTGGCGAGAGTCTGAGCACAGAGGAATTGAAAGAACAGGTTAAAGCAAAAAAGAGGGCGGATATGTTAATTCCCCTCGACGAATATGTAAAGGCAGGGATTTATTTGGGAACAAAAGTTGTTACACCAAACATGCGCCAGTTTGTTTACCGACGGAGAGCAGATGGATTAGCAATTTTCAATACCGACATTATCGACGAGAAAATAAAAGAAGGGATTGAGTTTTTATCAAAGTTTAAACCAGAAGATACTATTTTAATTTGTAAGAGGCAAGCAGGATGGAGGGTTGCAAAACTTTTTGGCGAGTTGACAGGCATAAGAGTTTTTACAAAAAAATATCCTGCAGGAATTTTGACAAACACACAACTTCCGGATTTTTTTGAGAATGAACTCACGATTATAACAGACCAGTGGATTGACAAAAACGCGTTGAACGACACTTTGAAAGTCAATAAAAAAGTTTTGATGCTTTGCGACACGAATAATTTTTCAAAGGATGCTGACTGTATTATGATTGGGAATAACAAAAGCGAGAAAAGTTTGGGATTGGTCTTTTATCTTCTTTGCAGAGGGTATTGTAAAGCAAAGAAAATCGACGCTGAAATTCCTGAGCTGGAATATTGGACAGGGGAACGGTAGATTTTTGATAAACAAAATACTGATACTTGGTGGTATTCGTTTTAAAATTAATATGGATAAAATTAAATTTTATCCGTCGCATCAAAAGGATATTTGATACGAGTGGGATTTTGATGTTGAGGGATTGATTTAATTATTAAAAGTTTTATAATATCAAAAATGTAGGGATAATTATTGAAAATGATTGTTCCTATTACGTCAAAAAAAAGAAAGAAAAATCAAGAAAAACTTAGAAAGATATTTGAAACTTGTTTAGGATTACTATTAGGTGTTTTTTTAGGGATAATCATAGGAATAAAAGGGGTTATTATTTTTCTTCTTATTTTAATTTTGTATTTCTTAAATAAACATAAAAAATAATCTTTTATTAACAACCTCGATCAATCCTCGCGTCAGCAAGCTAATTTTTCACCAAAACCTTTAAATACATATTCATCCTAATTAGTTACAACTAAATAACTATTAATTATTAAAATGCCTACAATCCAAAAAGAAAAACTCCTGCATTGGCCAACACTCAATACAGTTATTATGATAGAGAACACTCTGAAAAAAATTGGAGATAGTGTTGTTTCCGTCGCTGAACTTAAAAGAAATCTTCCAAGACAAGTTAATCATAGCACACTAATGTTAATCCTTCATTATCTCGAGCAAAGCAATAAAATTTTTACATCACTTAAAGGTATTACTTGGATTCACAACCAAAACCCAAATTTAAGAAAATCTATCCGTGAAGGTTTTGAAATATGACAATCCTCTTTGAAATCACAGACAAATCAAGAAGAAAAATCCATCTATCCGAAAAAAAGTGGAAGCATATTAGAAAGAAACACCCTGAAGTAGAGGAATTAGAACAGATAAAAAAAACAATTCAAAATCCAGACAAAATAACAAGTTATGGACTTGATGAAACAATTCATTATTATTACAAATTTTATAAACATAGAAATCAACCTCTAAATTATCTTTTAGTCATAGTTAAATATTTAAATAACTCTGGATATATAATCTCATCATATTTTGAAACACATATAAAATGAAAACAGAAAATAACACCTATGATATTTATTATGATAAGGAAGCTGATTTTTTAGAAATATTTTTTGGAGAACCTTCAAAGTGCCTTGCTGAAGAAATGCAAGAGGGAGTATTTATTAGAAGAGATGAAAATACCAATGAAATTAAGAGTATAGGGATTTTAAGTTTTAAAAAAAGAGTTGGGGTTCTCAAGCAAATTTTACAAAAAGTTAATATTGATTTTCCATTAGAGATTAGTATTTAATATTATTTCTTAAAAGCTAACTCTCACCACATTAATCCTTAAATACTTTAGTTATTTTTCTCCTAAATGCTCTTAAAAAAAATAACACTAAAAAACATAAGAAGTTATAAAGACCAAGAAGTCGAATTCCCAACAGGTGCAACACTTTTGTCAGGAGACATTGGTTCTGGAAAAACTTCAATCCTCCTCGGAATAGAATTCGCATTATTTGGTTTACAGCCAGGGCAAAAAGGCATATCACTTTTAAGAGGAGGAGAAAAAGAAGGCGGCGCTTGCATTGAATTTGAAGTCGACGGACAAAATGTAATTATTGAAAGAACTTTAAAAAAAGCAAAAACAATTTCCCAGGACTATTGCTCAATAACTATCGAAGGTGAAAAAAAAGAAATCTCTGTTTCAGAATTAAAAAGCAAAATCCTTGAAATATTAAATTACCCTCGAGAATTCGCAAAAAAACAAAATCTTCTTTACAAGTTTACAGTTTATACACCCCAAGAAGAAATGAAACAGATTATTCTCCAGGACGCAGAAACACGGATGAACACTTTAAGGCATGTTTTTGGAATTGATAAATACAAAAAAATTTTAGAAAATTCTTCAACAGTCGCTTCAAAGTTGCGCGAAGAAAAGCGATTAAATGAGGGCATAACCATGAATTTAGAACAAGACAAATTAGAAGTGGTTTCTAAAGAAGAAGAGTTAGAATCAAAAAATTCAAACCTTTTTTCAATTGAAAAAGAACTTTTTGTGAAGACTGAAAAAAGAAAAGAAATCCAGGAAGAGCAGAGCAAGATTTCTGACAAAATTTCAGAAAAAAATAAGCTCCAGCAGGAAATTGAAAAAACAAAAATAATGATTTCTAACAAAAAACAAAATCTCCAGGACAATCAAAAAATAATTGAAGAACTTCAAAATCAAATAGACGAACTTTTGCAACTAAAATTCGACGAATCCAAAATTAATGAATTAGACACTCAAATTGCAAATAAAAAAAATGAAAAAGAAAAAACCAACCAAAATCTTCTCCTGATAAATTCTCAAATAAATTCATTGCACATGAATGTTGAGGAAAAAAAGCAGCTGGAAAAAAACATTTCCAATCTTGAAATCTGCCCTACTTGTCTGCAGGATGTCGACGCTGTTTATCGGGCAAATGTTCTTAACAAAATTCACTCTGAAATTTTTGGAAAAAATAAATTCATTTCAGAGGCAGAAGACCAAAAAATAGTTTTACATGAAATCTTGAAAAAAATAGATTTAGAAATTTATTCTATTGAAAGAGAACTAAATGATTTGAAGATGTTAAAAATAAAATTGCAAACAGTTGAAGAGAAAAAAACCCGCTTAGAAGGAGTCAAGAAATTCAATGTTGCTTTTGAAGAAGACGTTTCTCTTTTAGAAGGGCATATGACATCTTTAGACAACACCGTCGCTGAGCTTAGCAAATTTGACCTTGTTTTTGAAACAAAACAAAAAGAGCTAGAAGAAGCTGTTCGCCAAGAGAGGTTAGTTGAGATAAAAGTTGCAGAATTAAAAAAAGAAATAGAGGTTTTTTTAAAACACGTCGGAGAACTAAAAATAAAAATAAAGTCCAAGGAAGAAACCAAGAAAAAACTAGATCACATTTCAGGAGCAGAGGACTGGTTGTCGAGGAAATTCATCCCTGCGATTTCCTTCATTGAAAAAAACGTCATGGCAAGACTCAAGTCTGAATTCTCCAACCTGTTCGAAAAGTGGTTCTGCATGCTCGTCTCAGACTCTTTCAATGTTTTCCTTCGCGACGACTTCACGCCAGTTGTTGAACAACAAGATTATGAAATTGATTATGCCTATCTTTCAGGCGGCGAAAGAACAGCAGTAGCACTAGCATATCGGCTGGCATTGAACCAAGTAATAAATTCTCTTTTGAGCAAAATAAAAACAAGAAGTCTGGTAATTCTCGACGAGCCAACAGATGGTTTTTCAGAACAGCAGTTAGACAAAATAAGAGATGTTTTGCAGGAATTAAATGTCGAGCAATTAATTATTGTCAGCCACGAGCAGAAAATAGAAAGTTTTGTTGAGAATATTATTAGGTTTAAAAAAGAAGGCGGCGTTAGTAGAAGAGAATAGAATTTAATCAAAATAGTAATCATTAATCTTCACCTTGGTTATCCTCTTAATAATTTTTTATCAATCTGCACGAAGCACGCAAACCTTTTAAATAACAAAATAATTTCTTTCTTACGAGGTGATGGTCTGAAATCGCCTTAAGATTTCTAGAATTAAAAAATGCCACTTGACATTCGCACCCGTAAACTTGCACAGCTCGCAGTAAGATATGCTGTATTTGTAAAACCAGGTGAAAAAGTAATAATCTCAGGAGGAACAGAAGCAATACCTTTTCTCGTCGAGCTTTACAAAGAAATAATTCTCCAAAAGGCACACCCAATTCTAAAAGTAGGTTTACCAAATATTTCTGACTTTTTTTACAAGCACGCAAACAAAGAACAGATTGAAAGATTCCCTGATGAATGGATGGAAACAGTAAAAAAAGCAGATAAATACATCGGAGTCAAAACAACAACAAACACGCGCGAGCTAACAAATTGTGACTCCAAAAAATTAACAGCAAGGGCAAAAGTCACTCACCCAATTTCAAAATATGTTTGCAATACTCCTGGAAAAATTCACAGATGCACAATTGCATACCCTGTTCAGGCACTTGCACAAGAAGCAGAAATGAGTTTAACAGAATATGAAAATTTTGTTTATGGAGCATGCTTGCAAGATTGGGAAAAATTAGGAAAACAAATGAATAAAATAAAAGATGTTTTTGAAAAAGGAAAACAAGTTCACTTAATTGGCGATGGAGTTGACTTAAGATTTTCAATTGAAGGGAAGAACGCAATCGCAGACAAAGGAAATGATAATATGCCAGGTGGAGAAATTTTCATGGCACCTGTTCGCGAAAGCTTGAACGGTTGGATAAAATTTGAATACCCTGCAATTCGTTCAGGAAAAGAAGTTACAGATGTTGAATTAAAATTCAAGGAAGGAAAAGTTATAGAATCACATGCTTCAAAGAACGAGGACTTTCTAAAAGAAATGCTAAACACAGACGAGAACGCTTCTTATGTCGGAGAATTTGGAATCGGATGCAACCCTAAAATTACAAAATTCACAAAAGAACTTTTATTTGATGAAAAAATAGGAGGAACAATCCATCTCGCATTAGGAAGCGCTTACAAGGACAATGGCGGAGGAAACGACTCTGCAATCCACTGTGACATTGTAAAAGATATGCACAATGCAAAAATAATTCTCGACGGAAAAATTGTGCAAGATAAAGGCGTTTGGAAAATTAAAGGCGTGAAAATATAATTATTAATCTAAAAAAGTAATTTTAAAAACCAGGTTGAATATCTTATTTTATGGCTTATAAAATTTATCATTCACAAAGGTTTGATAGAGAACTTTCCAAATTTGATTTTTCTTTTCGTGAGCAAATTAATAAGATTGAAGAACAACTTTTTGAGAATCCTTATGTGAGGGATTCATTGGGAACAAAATGGTTGAGAGAAAAAAGGATTGGCGTTTTTAGAATTTATTATCTGATATATGAAGATTTGAAAAGCGTTTTTATGGTTGCTGTTAGTGGGAAAAAAGACCAGCAAAAAGTTATCCATACAATAAGATTAATTCTCTCTTTGCTAAGAGAGGAAATTGAGAATATATTTAGAAAAGATGATTCTATTTAACTCTTATAACCCGTCCTTCCTCGATGTCATTTAAACTTGAAATAAATTGCTCTAACAAATCAATATCTAATGACGATTGTATTATTTTCATTTTTTTAAAATCTGTTTCAGAAATT
>Ga0180007_10003602_pt1 | contig 17127 bp, 23 predicted proteins | sample MM_PC_MetaG_FD_121122 | JGI IMG/M metagenome (GOLD analysis project Ga0180007, IMG submission 121122) | Groundwater microbial communities from the Aspo Hard Rock Laboratory (HRL) deep subsurface site, Sweden - MM_PC_MetaG | ecosystem: Environmental > Aquatic > Deep subsurface > Groundwater... | reverse complement strand
TGGCGGTGGCGGAGGTGGTGGCAGTAATCCAGTTATTCCACCAGATGATTCTCCAGATGATGATGAAACAGTTTTGGGTGATCAGGAGGGCGGTGATGCTCCAGTAGGCGGAGGCGATGTATTAGGAGAATTAGTATCGGCTGGTGCTGATGCGGGCATCGCACTGCTTTTAGCTGTCTTGTTTGGGTTACTAATGACTGGGTTAGTTTATCGTTACCCAGAATTAGTTGTTAAATTACAGAAGAAATAACTTTTCGTTTAACTTAGAAGAGAACACCCGAGCCCTTCTGGGCTCGGGTTTAGTTGTGGCTAGAGCAGTGTTTGCACTTGACAAAACTAGAGAAATGTGATACAATGAAATGAAAATAAAAATCAAAATTGTTGGTAGTGAAAAATAAAAAAACAAAACAACCGTTGTCTTACGTCAAAACTTTAGCCCTAATTTTAGTAGAGCTTGGTTTAAGTATGGCAGTAGTTGCAATTAGCCCTGCTGGTGCTTTAGCTAGTAATAGCGGATTAATTGGGCAAGAGGAAGCCATAGTTAATTTGACGAATCAGCTGAGAAGCAGGACTGGAGTTAATGCATTAACTATTGATAATAGGTTGATGATCTCTGCAAAAAATAAAGCGTTAGATATGGCTACCAGAAATTATTTTGATCATGTTAATCCCGATGGTCATCGGATGGTCTATTGGATGGCTGATGCTGGTTACAAACATAGTTTGGCAGGAGAGAATTTGGCTAAAGGATTTACTTCGGTCGATAGGCTGATGTCAGCTTGGACAAATAGCTTTTCTCATTATGTTAATTTAGTAGAGCCTAAGTTTAAGAATATAGGGGTGGGAATAGCTGAAGGAATGTATAAAGGGCAAACTACAGTGTTTGTAGTTCAGCATTTTGGCGCGGAGCAAGGATCTACTGCTAAGATAGCTGGTGATCAGCAAGTTGCAATAAGGAATTTAATTTCACCAATTACAAATATAATTGTGGATAATAGGGTAGCGTTAGCGGCTCCAACATCTACTGATGAAGATTTAGGATTAAACGCAACAGCAAAGTCGGAGTCGATTGATGCGGTAAGCAATGAAGTGAAAACAGACCCCCCTTCTACTGGTGGTAGTTCGGAATGGTCGATGCTGGGGCTGCTAGCAGTGGCAGTGTTAGCTATTCTGGGGTACTTAAGAGAGCAATTTAGTATTCTGCAAATTAGAAAAGCTATATTTTTGCGTCGGGTTTCCAAATAATTTGATAAGTGATTATCGATTTGTAAGAAACTGTCAGGTGTGGCAGTTTTTTAAAATAAGCTCTGAGAGGGAATAAATTGACTTTTTGCCTTACAACACTTAGATTGTAGTAGTACTATTGTATTTTTGAAATTCTGAAGGTAGAGGTGATGCTATGCAATCTGACCGCGTGGTGGCCGCCAAGTTATTGGCTATCCAACAAATTATCTTTCTTTCAACAGCAGCTCAAATCGATGGAGAAATTACTGATGAGATGGAGCAGAAAGCTATTGATGTTCTTTATCCATTTTATGAAGGAGACCCTGATTTCTGTGCCAGCATGTTAGTACAGTTTTATTCAACAGGCCATAGTCCTTGTCCGTTACATCATCCAATTCCACTGCAGCTCCGTGAAGTAGTCAGTATTTTGGAAGTATGTGGTCCTGGAGGCATTGTGGTATCAATAAGTAAAAAATCTGGAGGTGAGAAGGGATGGCTAAATTAAGATCGGATTGGCCACTATTTATTGACATGCTCTATGCAGGGCGTCATCCGGGTGGAGACCAGATTGACTACAAAAAAGATTTTTTAGTAGTTACAGTTGGTGACAATGTGGAGCCGGATATTATTACTAGTAGGTCGAAAAATCTGAGCGAGTGCGACGGGGTGCAGTTAGAAGTGCCTTACAAAGGAAGGTTTTTGGAGATAGATCTGGTTGTTGACGCGTTAAATATCGCTCCAACTACGACTGTTCTTCTGTGCTATCGAGCTAGTAGGGGCACTGAAAAATTTCCTTGTATGTTGGCAAGAGACATTAAACATCATAGTCGAAGAATGCATCGCAAAGAAAAGGTTAATGTGTTAAGTCTTCCTTTGATGGAAGAAGTCCATGTCTAGCAGCGTTTTGTAACAGAACTTAAGCCCGGCTCATGTCGGGTTTTTGCTTTGCATAGATATGTTCAATATCGCTTGACAGGGGGGGCAGGATGTTGAATACTCTTGTTATGGCTAAAAAGATAAGAGCTAAGGTTAAATTGCAATGTGAGGCCGGTAAAGCTAATCCAGCACCACCGGTGGGCACGGCTTTAGGGCCGCACGGAATCCAGATTATGGATTTTTGTAAGCAATTTAATGAACAAACCCAATCTTTGATGGGGAATGTAATCCCTGCGGTAATTACCATTTATGAAGATCGGTCTTTTGATTTTATTTTAAAGCAACCCCCAGCCTCTGGTCTTATCAAGAAAGCAGCTGGAATTGATAAAGGTTCTGGAGTGCCAAATCGTCAGAAAGTGGCCAAAATTACCAAAGAACAACTTAGGGAAATAGCTGAGCAGAAAATGCCAGATTTAAATGCTAACGATGTTGAGTCGGCTATGAAGATTATTGAAGGTACTGCTCGTAATATGGGCGTTGAAATTGCTAACGGAAAATAATATATCCGTAAAAGTGGGGGTTTTAAAATGAGTGCTTCACACGGAATAATTCGCACAATTTATTTGTACCTGTTTGCTTTAGTAGGGTTGTTCTTGTTTGTGTTTAGCACAGTTAATTCTATCGGTGCCTTGCTCGATCGTTATGTTTGGCCTCAAGAATTTGTGCAGTACGATTACAGATCTCCTGGTGAGACAAAATGTATTGGAACTGTGCCTTGTATACCGGAGAATGTGCCAACAGCCGATCAACAGAAAGAGCAGTTTATCCAACAACAAAATAATGATTTAAAGCGTAGGACCAATCAGGCGGTTCCAGGAGTAGTGGTAGGATGGTTATTGTGGTGGTTCCATTGGAACTGGATTAAAAAAGACCGGAGAAAAGAAGAGTAATTTAAAATAATATATTCATAATTGTGGGAGCTTAGAAGTAAGCGTTAATACCACGAGGAGATAGAAATGGTAGAGAAGAAAAAATCGAAGGTTGTTTCGACGAAGGCGACAGTGTCTAGTCAGGACCAAGGGAAGAAGAAACGCAAGGTTGCCCTAGTAAATAAACAAGGGCGCGGGAAGCGATATATTGAAGTTGCTAAATTAACGGATATAAATAAGGTTTATTCGTTGGATGAAGCGATTGAAGTTTTACTAAAAACAGCTAACGTTAAGTTCGATTCAGCTATTGAAGCGCATATCCGAACTACGCTAGACCCCAAACAAGCAGACCAAAATTTGCGAGGCACAGTGTTAATGCCATCAGGCATTGGTAAGAGTATTAAGATTTTAGTATTTGCCGAAGGAGCAGAAGCGCAGGCTTCCAAGAAGGCAGGTGCAGATTATGTTGGTAGCGATGATTTGGTTGATAAAATTAAGGCCGGTTGGCTGGATTTTAATGTTGCCATTGCTACGCCAGAAATGATGCCAAGAATTGGGCAAATTGGTAAAACTTTGGGCACTAAAGGACTAATGCCAAATCCAAAGAGTGGTACTGTAACAAAAGATCCTGCTCGGGCTGTTGAAGAATTCAAAAAAGGTAAAGTAGAATTTAAATTAGACAAAGAAGCAATAATCCATTTATCTTTTGGAAAAGTATCTCTTGGAGCAGCTGCCCTAAAGGAGAATTTCACAACTTTGTATAAGGCAATTATGGCTGCTAAACCAGCTTCGGCTAAAGGTGCTTACATAAAAAAGATTTCATTAGCATCAACAATGGGGCCAGGGGTAACTATTGATTTAATCTCTCTTTAATGAAAGTTAGAGTTAAAAGAATAGACAAAACATTGCCTTTGCCGGTGTATAAAACAACGGGCGCGGTGGCGTTTGATTTAGTGATACGAGAGGGGGCCACTGTTAGTCCTGGAGAAGTAGCTAAAATTCCTTGTAATGTAGTGGTAGAAATTCCGGCGGGATACATGTTAATGGTAGCACCACGTAGCAGTTTGCCTTTCAAAAAACCAGGACTTATTCAGGCTAACATGGTAGGTATTATTGATCAGGACTATTGTGGGCCCAATGATGAGCTGATGTTCCCTGCCAGGAATATTGGGAGTGAACCAATAGTAGTTGAGAGAGGTGAGTCCTTATGCCAAGCTACGTTTGTTCGGATTGATAAGGCCGAGTTAGTAGAAGTGGAAGAAATGTCAGCAACCAATCGTGGGGGGTTCGGTAGTACTGATATATAATAATATTTCTTTGACAAACCAATTTGAGCCATTGGAGGCAAAATGAATTTTAATGAATGGATGTTAGAGTCCGAGAGAGAGGCTCCCACTAATAAACGTGAAGCGTATCATTGTTTACTCGATTACATATTAGATGTATCAGAGCGCAAAGATAATGACTATTCGCCACAAAATATTAATGTTTGTGGGAGAGTAGGGCTTGTTGTGCGCGTATGTGACAAGGTTATGCGCTTGAAATCTCTAATAGTAGATAAGAGAGAACAACGCGTCAATGACGAATCGGTTGAAGACACTTGGTTCGATCTTGTAAATTATGGTTTCATCGCTTTGTTGTTTGCCAATAAGTGGTGGAATTTGGAATGGGGGAGCAAGCCAGTAAACGAGTGATTAATTACGCTATTTAATGTAGTAAAGAACCCCAGGAAAATCCTGGGGTTGTTTTTTGGATGTCTAGATATGTGGAAGCTTCCACTCAGTAATTCCGTTATGTGCTGTTTTCTCTCCGTCACAGAACAGCAAGGGACAGCGATCGAAAATAATATCAGCAACTTTTGCAAAAACAAATCGAATCTCTTCTTCAGCATGACGGGAAGTTCGCATATTAATGATATAGCGCAATGATCTCAGATTAGCAGAAAAGCCGATCTCGTTGGCCATGCCATTGGGGGCTATTCGTCTGATAGCTGATGTGAGTGCCTTCTTCTCAGTAAAGTTCTGGTCGTTGATACCAAAGAGGTCGTAGAGTTCTTGAACTTTGATATTAATACTATCCACCGAATCTTCAAAGATAGCTACAGCTTCTGGATTCTCGGCGATACAACTGGGAAGATACATTCCTGGCCCAATCTTTGGGATTTGACAGTAACGACCAGATTCCTGAGAGTAAGCAACTCCTATTCGGCTTCTCACTAATTCATGAGTGAGTATCCGAGAGACATTATGGAAGACAAAACTGAAGCCAGCATGTTCGAAGACGGATCCATGAGTTGATTCGATGGTGCTGATTATGTTGTTCCGGATAGTTCTTAATTTTTGCACATTTTGATTCTTGCCAAGTGTTAAAGATTTGTAACAGAGCTTTGCAAAGAAGCTTGATAGCACCTCCTGATCTCCCAAACCGTTCTCTCTTGCTTCAGCAATGGTTTCTAGAAATTCATTATTTTCCGTGGCTTGAAGATATCCCTCAAGGCCGACTGTGTTGATTGTGGTCTCTGCTATCAAAAAAACTGCTGGGGTTACACGTTTCATGGTGTGATCTCTCCCTGGTTGTTAAGGTAATGTATAATAACTGACGTTTCATTATGCCACAGTTGACACTATTTATGAGGTTTGGTAGTATCTAGAGGTACTTTCTAAGACAGTAGGTAATATAAATAAATCCTACCGAGAAGGGGACAATCCAAAAGAGATTTTTGATGTTCCTGACTGGGTAGAGAAGTCAGGAGTTTTTTATGTCTAAAACTAAGGCTCAAAAAGCAGAACAGATAGAAGCATTAGCTGAAAAGTTAACAACTCAAAAAGCAGCCGTGTTAGCCGAATTTTCTGGCTTAAGCATGGAAGAGTTAACTGGCTGGCGTAGAGAAATTAGAACCCAAGGCGCTTCATTGCAGGTAACCAAAAACACCTTGTTAACTAAAGCAGCAGAACAAGTCGGCATTAAAAATTTAAATGTTGATAAAGTAGGACGACAGTTAGCATTGGCAACCGGCAGCGACGAAGTAACGTTAGCCAAGTTAATCAGTAAGTTTGCTAAAAGTAGTGGTAACAAAGTTAAAATCTATTCCGGATTAATTGATAAACAATTAACCACTGCCGACGTGATTATGCAACTTGCTAGTTTACCAAGTCGCGAAGAGTTATTGGCCAAATTGGTGGGTAGTATGGCATCACCGATTAGCGGTTTTGTGAGAGTGCTTAATGGGCCACTGCAAGGTTTCTACAATGTAGTTAAAGCCATGCAAGAAAAATCTATATAATTTTAGAATTAAATTTTATTTAAGTATTTAAGAAAGGAGTTTATATGTCAGACGAAGAAACAACCGCAACAGAGGCATCAGCTGTTACAGAAACACCAGCTGTTGCAGAAGAGGCAACTACTACTGGGGAAAAACAAAATCTTTCTAAGGATGCAGAGAAGATTTTGGAAATAGTCGAAAAGATGCCAGTGTTGGAGCTGTCAGTGTTAGTTAAAGCCATGGAAGATAAATTTGGCGTTAGCGCTGCTGCACCAGCTGCAATGATGGCTGGAGGAGCTGCAGCTGGCGATGCCACTGCTGCCGATGAAGAAAAGACTGAATTTAATATCAATGTCACTTCATCTGGTTCTAATAAGATCGGAGTAATTAAGGCCGTTAGAGAAGTAACAACTTTAGGTCTTAAAGAAGCCAAGGATTTAGTTGAATCTTTACCAAAAGTAGTGAAAGAAGGTGTAAAGAAAGCTGAAGCTGAAGAAATTAAGAAGAAGTTAGAAGAAGCTGGAGCTACTGTTCAATTGCAATAAGCTCACTTGTTGTAACATTAAACAAAACCGCCTTTTAGCGGTTTTGTTGATTTTGTAGTAGTTTTTTGATAATCTGGGAGCATCAAATTTAAGGAGAAGAAAATGACATTGAAATTTGACATTACAGCTAAAGACAAAAAAGCCAGAGTTGGCGTGTTACATACACTGCATGGGGATGTGCATACACCAACTATTACGGTTAATTTTACGCCTGCGTTAATTAGGTCTGGATTAAAGCCAGACGATATTAAGTCGTTGGGAGTGGAATTAGTGTTGGTCAATACCTTCCATCTCTTTAGAGAAGGAGTTACTGATGTACATCAGTATTTAAATTGGAATGGTCCAGTGGTGGCTGATTCTGGCGGCTTTCAAATGGTGAGTTTGGCCAAAGAAGCAAATATCCATTCTGGTGGAGTCGATTTTAGTTGGGACGACACAGTTTATAAAATGACACCAGAGAATATTGCTCGGTGGCAGAAAGATGCAGGGGTAGATATTATTATGCCTCTTGATAGGGTGACACCTACGTTGGGCAATAATCCGCTACAATTTTTGAACTCTGTCTTAACTACCAAAAGATGGTTCTCATCTGCACATCATGTTTGTCCAGAACAAACATATTATATTGTGCAGGGTGGTCTAAACAAGATTGCTCGCCGAATAAGTTTGTTGGATGCCAATCGGTGGCTAAACAAGGATGCCCCAGGTGTTGCCATTGGTGGACTAGCAGGTGGCGAAGATCGGGAGGATATGTACAAGATGGTAGAGTTTTGTACAAATAATTTACCAACCAATAAGCCAAGACATTTGTTTGGTATCGGCACCCCGGTAGATTTAATCAAATGTATTGATCTAGGAATTGACACTTTCGATTGTGTGGCTTCTACGCGCGAGGCTCGACATAAACGGCTTTGGACTTTTTCTGGAACATTTGAACTGAAATGGTGGAAGCATAAAGATGATAATTCTGTCATCGAGGCAGGCTGCGATTGTCCTACTTGTACGCAGGGCATTACGAGGGCTGAGCTAGTTAAAGATTTCCAGAATTCGCTAACTAGGCAACAGGCGCAGAAAAGATGTATGCTACATAACATTCACTTTTTAATGCGTCTAATGGAGAAATCGAGAGAAGCAATTAAGCAAAGCAGATTCGCAGAGTTTAAGAACGAGTTCTTGTCTCGGTATAGTTCTAAAAGATAAACCTCTCGTTAACGAGAGGTTTTTGAATATATGGCTCTAGACAAGTAAAACTTTGTATGGTAGGTTTGGCTTGTTTTTAAATTACCTTAAAAAATTAGCGGTGGTGATGATAATGAAGAATCTTTCTTTAGCAGTATGTTTGCTAGTATCTATCTTGATTTTAGGAGGATGTGTTCAGACGAAGCAGATTCTGATAGGGCCTGCAGTACCAGCAAAGGCCGGATATTATATTTATGGTGGTCAGGAGTGGAAGACTTTGGAGCAGTTGGAGCAGCTGGGGGCAGTAGTCCCTGACTCAGATGTTATCTTTAGCTATGATCATGATCCAATGATTAAAGACGGGGGAGCTAATATAGTGCCTTTCCAGGTTGTTGGTGACACGATTCAAGTCGCCTGGCGGTTAACTCCTCTCGAATACGAAGGTCGTCATAAGCTCGGTGGCGCTTTAGATCATGTTCAATATAGTATTTGGGTGGATGGCATAAAATCTAAAAATGAAGTTTCCCTGAATAACAACGTCATTGATCTCAAGGAAGATTTATCCATGATGGATGACAAAAATAGGTATGTTTTGTTTAAGTATAAATTGGGTAGTGGGTTGTATGCGATACATCTTGAGAGTGGCTGGATTGTTGCGACCGTTCGATGAAGTCAAGATTGAGTTTTTATCTCAATCTTAATAAGCCTCTCGCTAGCGAGGGGTTTTTAAGTATATTATTTACTATCTAAAAAAGAACCACTCTTCGTGGCAATTTACGACCAGATTTATTAGAAACAAAAATTATTGGATGCCAAAGATAGTTTTGCCTGTAGCATTAAACACTCTGCTACCTATGCTACCGGTAACGAAGAGATTATCTGTGGGCACTAGCGATTTACAACCATTGCTACAAGCGGGCGGGTTCCACCATCTGGCCTGCCAAATGGGGTCTATCATACGCAAGCCATCGTAGACGAGATTTCTTGAAGTGCTGACGGGTATTTCGTGTTCGCCATCGCCATAATCGTCTGGTGGATGCGTGTGGTGAGCAAAGTAACTATTCTGATCAACAGTAAGTTGATAAGAACAAAGAGTGCCTGTAGGGCTACTAAGTTTTTTACCTGTAAATTCGCCGCTGCCACATGTAAGATCGTTACTATCTACATTGTAACGATGTGAACTGTCTCCGCCAGCAATTAACCACAGCATCTTTGACCAAGTGCCGTTGGCTATACTTGCAGCTTTGACTTTTTTGCGTGCATCTTCTGCCCCTGCGTATTGGTCGTGCCAATCCCATATTTGGCCAGGGTGTGCCTCTGCCCATCCTTCTGGAGGGTAATGCAACCAAAAAATAGCTTCGTCCTGATATAATCCGTGGCGAGTTATGTTAGTAATGTCGTCATTGCTAACTCCGGTATAAACACCGACTTTCGTGTCATCCCAGCCTTGGTCGATAAAATAGTCGGTAAAAGCCTTAGTGGCTTTGGCCACTTCTACATATGGGTCTAATCCGTAGCTTGGAAAGATGTCATCAATGTGTCCCAGACTAATTCCTATCCAGAATATTTTTTCACCCGCTTGGGTATATAAATCGTTGATTAAATCTTTTTGAACCTGGCTTAAAGAGTAGGTGCCATTTTCATCTGTATTGCTACGGTATGGCGTCATTCTGCCACCCAAAGTAGTTGTCCAGTTAATAATGTCTACTCCTTGCTTGGCTATGTTTAGAATGTCATCACCATTGTAATTAGCAGGGTTGTCGATAATCAAGATATGTCTTTTAGATTGCGCTACATTAGGTGGTGATAACTTTAATCTACCGTTTTCGTAAACTAACCCAGAGTCTGGTGAGGTAATAAAATTATTAAGAGTAATAGTTTTAAATTGTCTAGCTGCTTTTAGGAACAACGAATTAAGCAGATTGCCAATTTGTTGGTTAAATAACACTATTAAGATGATAGAGATAGTTCCCAGAATAATTGACCCAATTTTAAATGCCTTGGTTGTATACCAAGGAGTTTTTTTATCTATTGGTTTCGATGTAGGAGTTATATCCAAATCTTCCAGCGGGTTTGACTCAGTCATTATAAATACTTAAAGCAATAATATCTGCTTTAAGTATAACTTAACGTCTAATAAAGCTGAAAATATTTGCAAAGAAAATACTAATTCTTTGTAAAATAGGTATTTTAGTTTTAACGATTGGAGTAACAGGAGTAGGATCGGGCGAAGTAATGGTTGTTTGGTCTTGGGCAGCGTTTGGCTCAATGGTGGTAGGATTCGTCTGGGTAATATTAGGAGAACCAATACCTAGGAGTGTGCCTAAAGTAGCTGCTGAAGTCTTTTGACTACTGAAGAATTCGATTAAACCTTGGGTTATACCAATAACTGGTTTTTCGTTATTGGACACAGTAGTTTCTTCATTTTCATTGTCACTCGGAATATCCGATGCTAATGGGTCTATCATCTCCTCTGGTGCTGTGTTGGTTCTTACAGTAGGTGGCATCTCTGCACTTTTGTTTGGGACATTGATTGAAATCGAAGCACTTATATCTGTGCCAGTCACAGTGGCAGAAATAGTTACTACGCCAGGCTTAAGAGCTCTAATCTTACCTTTAGTGTCTACGGTCGCTATCGCTTCGTTGCTGGATGACCATGTCATCAATGGAGACGACATAATTGCACCAGTTGTATCTTGAGCGACGACAACTGGTGAAAGAGTAGCATTAACGTACATGCTTTTCATTTCAGGGACTATGCTTAAAATCGTAGGGACTTGGTCATTAGCAATTTCTACGTTGCTACCAATAGTGCTTAATTCCCAAATTTTAGCCTCAGCTTCGAACTTAACTTTCAACTGATTATTCTTAATAACAATAACCTCACGGCTAATACTTTGTTTGTCGCTTAAAGCAAATTTAGTTCCATTAATAGAAAAAGTACCAGATGCAGTGGCGTATATGGTAAAGGTGCCGTTGTTTACATTAGAGATAGTAACTTGCACAGGAGCAGCAGCTAGCAAGCTTTTGCCGAGGTTGGCGATAGCATCGGTGTTAGTCCATGTTTCTTTTTCTGTATTAATACCTTGAATGTCGCGACCAAAATCAATGGTTGGACTATTACCAAATAGGGCAGCACCATTAGAGTCGGGGACGCTGATATTAGTAATTGTTACAATGTCAGCACTCGCAAAGCTGGTAGCAGGATCTTCAAAATCCATACTTTCAAGTGGGCTAGCCGTTGCTTGGTTAAAAACAAAAGCCAAAATCGCCGTTACTGCTAACACAGCTAGGAGTTCTTGTTTAACGGTATCTACTAGTTTGAGTAGAAAATGATTATTTTTCTTTCTCATTTATGGTGTTTGTCTTTATATCTCTAATTACAAGTATTATTTGATTGTATCACATTTCGAGCAATTTGTCAAGGATGTTTTGATCTCAACAGAGTAGCGTAAATTCAAGTATTTGATTTTTGGTAAGAATCAGGGTAAATTAGGGGTTGTAGTGGGCTGGAGCTCTTAAATTAACGGATAAGCTGGTCGCTATTATCGATAGTTTAAAATTATGTTTTTAAAGAAGGGGAATTGGTTATTTATAGTAGTAATTGCAGTGGTGCTGATGGCACTCATTATTGATGTGCCAGTTATAGCCAAGTTCGTGGGTTTTAAAGATGGTTGGTCGGTAAAACAGGGTCTCGATTTGCAAGGTGGTACTCACCTGGTTTATCAGACAGATTTAAGCAAGGTAAAACCTGGTAATGAAACTGATTCCGTAAACGGCGTGGTAACGGTTATTCGTAGAAGAATCGATTCACTGGGAGTAGCGGAGCCAATGATTCAAAAGACCAGAGATAATTCGCGAGTAATTGTAGAACTGCCTGGAGTCAAAGATGTTAACCAGGCAATTCAATTAATTGGGGAAACTGCACAATTAGAATTTAGAGAAGGGATCAAAGGTAAAAGTGTCGATGAAGAAAGTGGTGCTTCGGTATTGTCCCAAAATTATGATGACTGGAAAGATTTAGGGTTAACAGGAGCTAATTTTAAATCGGCTTTAGTGCAAATTGATCAAAGCAGCAGCTCGCTTGTGCGTCAGCCACAAGTAGCAATCGAGTTCGATGGTGAAGGAACTAAATTATTTGCACAGGCAACCCAAAATAATTTAAAGAAACCAATAGCAATTTTCTTAGACAAGAAGCTTCTTTCTGCACCAACTGTGCAAGATGCTATTACCGACGGAAGTGCCGTTATTAACGGTAACTTTACTTTGCAGGAAGCAAAGAGTTTAGCAATTCAGCTAAATGCTGGGGCATTGCCAATCCCAATCTCGCTTGTTTCTCAAAATAATATCGGGGCAACTATTGGGCAAGAAGCCGTGGACAAAAGCGTGGTGGCAGGTCTTTTAGGCCTACTGATGGTGCTACTGTTTATGATAATTAGTTATCGTTTGCCAGGGATTATTGCGGCAATTGCTTTAGTAATGTACACCATTATTACATTAGCTATTTTTATATTCATCCCAGTTACATTAACTCTTTCTGGCATTGCTGGCTTCCTTATATCTATCGGTATGGCAATAGATGCCAATATTCTAATATTTGAAAGAATGAAAGAAGAGATTCGTGAAGGACGAAGTGTAATGGCGTCCATCGACGCTGGTTTTGATCGGGCATGGAGTTCGATCCGTGACTCGAACATGTCTACCCTAATCACTTGTGTTATTCTGTATTACTTTGGCTCGGGATTAATTCGTGGGTTTGCGGTTACTTTGGGTATTGGTGTCATGGTGAGCTTGTTTAGCGCATTAACTATTACTCATATATTGCTTCGTTTAATCGCAAGCACTAGTTTGGCAAATAAATTTAGTTTGTGGGGAGCTAAAGCAAAATAACATTTCATAATGAATATTTTAGGTACTCGTAAAATTTGGTTCGTTGTCTCGTCAATTTTGCTAATAGTTGGGATAGTTTCTATTAGTGTTTTCGGATATAAGACGGGGATTGATTTTGCTGGTGGTACTATTTTAGAAATTCAGGCAGAAGAATCTAAAATACCCAATACAGACAGCAGACAATTAATTATTGATGCCTACAAAGATAAAATTGGTTTAGATGTTGCCGTACAGACCACTGAAGCGGGTCGTTATTTCGTGCGCAGTAATCAGATTTCTAACGATCAGAAAAACGAAGTAATAGAATATCTAAAGCAAAAGTTTAATTTAGTTGAAGAGCTGCGGTTTGAAAGTGTTGATCCTACAATTGGTACCGATGTGGTGCGTAAAGCAATCCTGGCGCTTATTGTGGCAGTGATAGGTATTCTTTTATACCTAGCCTATGCTTTTAGAAGAGTGCCCAAAGAGCTAGGTTCGTTTAGGTTTGGGACAGCAGCAATAATGGCAACACTACACGATGTTCTAATTTTGCTTGGACTTTATGCTATTGTTGGTAGGTTCTGGGGTGCAGAAATTGATGGAATGTTTATTACCGCTCTTTTAACAGTGGTTGGTTTTTCAACTCACGACACTATTGTAACTTTCGATCGAATTAGAGAAAACCTTCGTCGTCGTCCGGGTGATGACTTAGAAGTTGTGGTTAATGACAGCATTATTGAAACAATTATTCGCTCGATTAGTACTTCAGTAACGTTATTGTTTGTATTAATTGCAATGTTCTTTTTTGGGGGAGCGACTCTTAAGTTCTTTACACTAGCTCTAATCATTGGTGTTTTCTTCGGTGTCTACTCTTCTATTTTCATTGCTTCGCCTCTATTGCTTTGGGGCATTAAAAAGCGCTAAGCTAAGTTAATTATTTATGGTCGAAAAGAAAAAAATTCAAATTCCTAGAGGGTTGAAGGATGTTTTGCCAGAAGAACAGAAATATTGGTTTCATTTAGAAAATAACTTTTATGATGTGGCTGCCATGGCCGGTTTTGATAGAATTATTTTACCAACTTTTGAATTTACAGAATTATTCAAACGTAGCGTAGGTGAACTTACCGACATTGTCAGTAAAGAAATGTACAGCTTCAAAGACAGAAGTGGGCATAACGTTACTTTAAGGCCAGAAGGTACTGCAGGGGTTGCGCGGGCATATATTGAGCATGGAATGCATACTTTGCCACAACCAGTTAAGCTATACTACTTTGGGCCTATGTTTAGATACGATCGGCCACAAGCTGGGCGTTATAGGGAGTTTTACCAGTATGGATTAGAGATACTAGGGGAAGATGATCCGATTGCAGATGCAATTTTGATACAAACTGCGGTTCGTTTTTATCAAAAGCTAGGGTTAACGGATTTTGTGGTAAAAATTAACAGTTTAGGCAGCGATAAGTCAAAAAATAAAATGGTGGCGGTATTAGCTAAATTTTTGAACGAACATAAATCTGACTTATGTTCTGATTGTAAATTGCGTATGCGCAAGAATCCTCTTCGAGTAATGGATTGCAAAATAGCTGGTTGTAAAGCACTGCTGGATAGTGCTAGCAGCATTTTGATCGACAGCTTAGACGAGGAGTCTAAGAAAAGGTTTACAAAAGTGCTAGAGCATTTAGATGAGATGAAGGTTGAATATGAGCTTGACCCGACCTTGGTGCGGGGATTAGATTATTATACTCATACTTTATTTGAGGTTGTGCTAAAGGGATCAGATCTAGCTATTTGTGGTGGTGGTCGTTATGACAATCTTATTAAACAACTGGGTGGTCCTATCACCCCAGCTATTGGGTTTGCAGGCGGAGTAGAGCGCACCATAGAAGCTCTAAAAACTCAGGAAGCGATAGTCCCAGATCCAGTTAAGGCAGAATTGTTTATTGTGCAACTAGGGGAGAGAGCTAAGTCTAAAGCAGCAGATCTGTTTGAGAAGTTTGATACAGCTAATTTCCGAGTAGCTAGCTCTATGGGTAGGGGTAATATTCAGTCGCAACTAAGCGAAGCGAATAAGTTAAACTGCCCGCTAGTAATTATTATTGGGGATCAGGAAGTACATGACAAAAACGTTATTGTGCGAGATATGAAAGATCGTTCGCAAGAAACAGTTATAGATAGGGATGTAATTAAAATTGTTTCACGTAAGCTAGAAGAAAAGGGTATAAGGATAAGTTAGATATTATGACTAATGAGAAATGGGGTGAGATTTTGGACAAGGTGCTCGCTAGTTTTGAGGTAATTTCTCATAATAAAACCAAAGAAGATATTGCCGAGATTGAGGAAATTGTCTTTAATGGACCGCTAGGTAAGATGAAATTAGTGCATACTAGTCGTCCAGCTGTATTAGATAAAAAAGTAGTAGGTGCTTATCGGCGCGGGAAGAGCGCTGCGCAGTACGAATATGTTTATTCCGATACAGACACAGTCAGTTCACTTGCAGCGTTTCGTGAGGTGGACGGCGAGTGGCAAGAGATAGACGCCGAAAGCTTTAATTAGTTTGTAGTTATGTCAAAACCTAAAAAAGATAATTCGGTAGATTGCATCTTTTGTGCAATCGCGGAACATTTGGTGCCTGCCAGCATTCGATACGAAGACGATGAGATAATAGCGTTTGACGATATTAATCCGAGCACTCCTATCCATGTGCTAGTTATACCTAAGAAGCACTGGGCTAGTCTGGCGGAAGTTCCAGTGTCTGGTGAGAAACTGCTTGGCAAATTACTATATTGCTGCAAATTGTTAGCAGAGGAGTTGAACATTGCGGATAGTGGTTACCGGGTAACCATTAACACTGGTAAGTGGGGAGGTCAGATAGTACCACATTTGCACCTACACCTCCTGGGAGGGGCTCCTTTAACTGAAAGATTAAGCATGTACACGGAAGTCAAAACTAAGGCCGAAAAGAGCTAAAAGGTTTGACTAGAGCTATATAAAAGAGGTATCATTTGGCTATGTCTAGTTATGTCAAAAGAAAAGAGAAAGAGAGCTTCGAAGCACTGATGCGTCGATTCCGAAGAATGGTCATTATGAGCAAAACTATGACCGAAGCCAAGGAACGTCGTTTTCACGTTAAGCCAATTACTAAATCTAAGCGTAGAGCTGCGGCTGTGCGTAAAGTTAAGATTAAGGCCAAGCAGAAGAAAGAACTGTATTAAAGATGGCACTGAAAGATACTATTCAGGCAGATTTAACAGCGGCGTTAAAGAGTCGTGATGATTTAAAGCTACAAACTCTGCGTCTTCTCTCAAGTGCTATCCACAACGAAGAAATTGCTCAAGGAAAGGAATTATCTGAGAGCGATGTTTTTGTAATTGTTAAACGAGAGATGAAGCAACGCAAAGAAGCAATTGAAAGTTACCGGTCGGCGGGTAGAGACGAAACTGCAGACAAGGAAGAGGCTGAGATGAAGTTGTTAGAAGTATATCTTCCGGCTCAAATGTCTGAGGCAGAAGTCATTGCTTTAGTGGAAGAGGTGTTAGCTAGCAGTCCAGATGGTAATGCAGGACAGATTATTGGGGTGGTTATGAAAAAAGCTGGAGGTAATGCTGATGGCAATTTAGTTGCTAAAATTGTTAACCAGAAACTGTCGTAAATGTCACAAGTGTTTATAGCTTATGACGAGTATGCAATAGAAGGGGTGGATGATGAGTTCATCCATTTTGTATTTGATATGACTATATCAATGGCTGATAAATCGGCAGAGAGCGAGATGGGGCTGATTATTACTACTAATGACAGAATAAAAGATTTAAATTTCCGTTATCGAGGGAAAGATAAACCCACCAATGTGTTGTCGTTTGCAAGTAGTGAAATTGCCAAAGATTTTGTAAGCGCAGATATAGATGCCAATTATTTGGGAGATGTATACATATCTTCGGCGGAACTAATGAGAGAAGCTGGTGAATTAGGGATTGCACCAAAAGATAGGTTTGTGCAACTATTTGTCCATGGTGTTCTACATCTTTTTGGTTTTGATCACGAAAATGCAAAAGATGCAGAAGTGATGGAAAGTATGGAAGATAAGATTACAGCAGCGATACTTTAAGGGTTCGATTCCTTCTATCCCTGCCACCAAGTGCGCGAGCAAAGCAACCCAAGTGCCTTCTCGCTGAGGTCGGTTTTCATTCAGATGGCTTCAAATTAGGGATAGTAGCTCTCAGAGCATAAAACACTTGACTTGACGGTG
>Ga0180007_10003601_pt1 | contig 17129 bp, 17 predicted proteins | sample MM_PC_MetaG_FD_121122 | JGI IMG/M metagenome (GOLD analysis project Ga0180007, IMG submission 121122) | Groundwater microbial communities from the Aspo Hard Rock Laboratory (HRL) deep subsurface site, Sweden - MM_PC_MetaG | ecosystem: Environmental > Aquatic > Deep subsurface > Groundwater... | reverse complement strand
GAAGCCGATCCCGCGTATTACGGAATCGGGTATCAGGGAATATCTGAAGCGGAACAAGAAACCCCGGCTTTTGCTGTTTACGCGATAAGCGCAAACCATTTGGATAATTACCGATGGGCCGCGGGAGCAAAGCCTGACGCGTACGCGGGAGGCTCGATATATATTTACGATTTTACCAAAAGAAGGTAGAATATTCTATCGTTAAAGTAAAATGACATGGGAATGGGAAGATAGATAAGAAAAATGGATAAAAACATATTACTATCCGTGGTAATACCGGCATATAACGAAGAAAAATATATAAGTTCGACTCTGGATGAAATATCCGGATACTTGAAAAACAGGGAATTTAACGCTGAAGTAATCCTTGTGGACGATGGGTCGCGCGACCGGACGGTTGAGATAGCAATGTCCATGCTGGATAAGTTTCGAGATCTCAAAATTATCGAAAGCTCGCCGAACAGGGGAAAGGGTTATGTTGTTAAACGCGGCATGCTCAAAGCCCGTGGAGATATAATACTTTTCATGGACGCGGACAATGCCACATCCATTAAAGAGCTCGATAATTTCTTGCCTGTGTTTGACGCGGGATACGACGCGGTCATAGCGTCCCGGAGGATGAAGGGTTCCGTTGTTGAAGTTTCTGAATCTCCCTTAAGGATACTTTTGGGGCAGACGTATATACTTCTTTCCAGGATCATACTCGGTTCAAAGGTCAGGGATTTTAATTGCGGGTTCAAAGCCTACCGGCGTGACCCCGCTAAGAAAATATTCTCCTTACAGAAAATGGATGACTGGAGTTTTGATACGGAAATAATATTCCTTATCGATAAATTCGGGATGAAAATAAAAGAGATGCCGGTTAGATGGGAACATAAAGATACCTCAAAGGTGAAACCTCTACAGGCCGGCATAGAATCTTTTCTGAGCCTTATCAAGATAAAATTCAACGATATCGCGGGTATTTATGCGCGTTAATAGAGACATGTTTATTGAAACGCTGTTTGTTACCTGGTTTATTTTTGTTTTTACCGCGTATGCCGTTTTTTATATAATTCCCGGATTGTCAGAAAACCTGTCCAAGATATTCGGTATTATCAAATAAATCATGATAAATGTACTGTACATACTCCTGTTGACCCTCATCAGCTGCGGCCTTGGGAAACGGCTTCTTGGTAAACATGTACAGGGCCTTTCGCCGGCGGAGGGATCCGTTTTTTCGATCGGCCTGGGATTAGGTGCGCTCGCCTTTATTATGCTGGCACTTGGTGTGGCGGGATTATTACATTTCAGCCTTGTTATTTCGCTTTTGCTGATTCTTTGCGTGTGCTTTTACCGGGATATAGGGGAATTTGTTCGTGAATTGATATCCGGCGTACGAAGGGTTGATCATAAAAAGATCTCTTTATTCGAAAAAATTCTTTTAATTATTCTATTTTCCGCGTTTTTTTTCAGCCTGATCGGTGCGTTGGCTCCTCCAACGGGGAACGATGCCCTGGCGTATCATCTTCAGCATCCTCGGATATTTCTCGAGAACCATACAATAGCGCATATACCATACACAAGGGAATCCCTTTGGCCGTATCTCACAGAGATGTTGTTCACACTGGGGATGTTGTTAAGAGGCCCGGTTTTAGCTAAATTATTTCATTACCTATTCGGACTATTGAGCACCCTGGCCGTTTTTTGCCTTGCTAGAAGATGCGCCGGCAAGAAAACGGGGATACTGGCTTCGGTGTTGTTTTATCTTTCTCCGGGTATATTCATGCAGGCAAGCTACGCTTACGTGGATCTCGTGTTATGTTTCTATGTGTTTTGTTCGGTGTATCTTTTTTTCTTATGGGCCGCCGACAAAAAGAACGGAACCCTTGTATTTTCCGGTATCTTTATGGGTCTGGCGCTTTCCGTGAAAGTCTTGGCCGGCATGGCCTTGATACCCATGCTCATTTTACTGTTGTGGGAACTATCGCGAGGGCGCCAGAGGTCCGGCGAGAAGAGATCGTCGTTCTTGATGTTCTTGATGCCGGCTGTATTGCCTAGTTCTGTCTGGTATGCGCGGAGCTTTCTAGTTACCGGAAATCCGGTGTATCCGTTCATGCACAACATATTCAGCGGCGGATGGGAATCAAATTTAGGTGCTGACATGGGGCACATTAAGGGGTTTATCGGATTTCTCCGGCTCCCGTGGGATCTCGTAATGCACGCGAAAGATTTCGGAGGTGAACAGATAGGTTTCCTGTTCCTATCTCTTTTGCCATGTCTGGTTTTTGTGGACTGGAAAAATAAGATCAACAGGCGGATGGGCGTGTTTATCCTCTTATATACCGTGATCTGGTTTGCGGTAGATCCCAATATCCGTTTTTTATTTCCGGTTTTTCCCATTATTTTTCTACTCATTGCCTGCGGATTGAACAAACTGATAAGCAGGGGTTTTGTTTTTCTGAGGGCCGTTGTCATAGCAGGACTGTTGTTTAATCTGGCTCTGGCCTTTTATTACAACGTGCCTGCCGTTAAGCTTTTATCGGGGAATATCAGCGAAGAAGAATATCTTTCCCAAAACGAGAGGACATACAATACGGCGGAATGGGTTAACGATAATCTTGGAAACGATTCCCTTCTTATCGTGGCTGGTGAACCTCGTCTATTGTATTTTAAGGCGCAGACACTGGAATACACTATTGTAAACCGCGTCTGCGAAGGGGATGAGGGCAGGATAGACGCGGTATTCCGGCAGGAGATGGTTCCATATAAGAACGTTTATATCCTGATATCAGGATATAAACCCGATCAGTATATAAACAATAGAATTAAGAAAAAAGAGCCGGTATTTACAACTTCGTTCACCGAAGATGGCAGGCATATCCATTACTCAATATTCCGCCTCAAGTGACCAGCTATGGCCGCCAATGACCACTAAAAAATCTTCTTGACATAGTTATGTTTTTGGATGATAATATTCATAATCACGTATCGCAGAAGAGTTTGTTGCTATGACTTAAGGAGTTGTTATGGAAATACAGGAAAATGCCGTGTACACACGGGAGGAGTCACAAGAACTTCTCAAGGTGAGCCAGAGTACGATGATGAGGCTTATCAAAAAAAAGATCATCAGAGTCGCGAAGGTCGGGAAACAATACCGTATTATGGGAAAAGAGCTTTTGAGGATCGTTTCACCCGAGTTGGAAGATACGATTGGCAGAACGTATAATAAGGCCCGCGACTGGGTCCATGACGGTATTGACGAATAACCCCCGGGGGCATACGATGGAGCTTAAAGGTAAAAAAGTCATGGTTACCGGTGCTGATGGGTTTATCGGGTCCCATCTTGTTGAGCGCCTTTTGGAAGAAGGATGTGATGTTCGCGCATTCGTTTTTTATAATTCATTCAATTCCTGGGGCTGGTTGGATACTTTTCCAGAAGAGTCCATTAAACGTCTTGATGTTTTTGCGGGGGATGTACGCGACCCTAATGGTGTAAGAGAAGTGATGGGAGGCGTGGATGTTGTGTTCCACCTGGCGGCTTTAATAGGCATTCCGTTTTCTTATAACTCACCCGACAGCTATGTCGATACCAACATAAAAGGGACCTTGAACGTATTACAAGCCGCCCGTGAACTGGGCACTTCAAAGATACTTGTAACATCTACATCTGAAGTTTATGGCACCGCTAAATATACTCCGATCGATGAAGACCACCCCTTCCAGGGACAATCTCCATACAGTGCTACAAAGATAGCGGCGGATAGGATATCCGAATCTTTCTTTCGTTCTTTTGATCTTCCGGTTGTTATAGTTCGTCCGTTCAATACATACGGTCCGAGACAGTCGGCCAGAGCTGTTATCCCTACGATAATAACACAGCTTCTGGACGGAGCTGAAAACATTAAACTTGGCGCATTGGAACCTACGCGCGATCTGGTCTTTGTCAAAGACACTGTCGATGCTTTTGTGGAGATAGCTAAAAATGATAGAGTTATAGGAGAAGAGATAAATATCGCTACGCAATTAGAGACATCAATGGGGTCTCTTGCCCGAACTCTCATAACAATGGTAAATCCCGAAGCTTTTATTGAAAGGGACAGAGAAAGAATAAGACCCGGTAAAAGCGAGGTCGAAAGGCTGCTTGGAAGCAATAAAAAGATAACTGCTTTAACGTCATGGAAGCCTTTGCGTACTCTTGAAGAAGGGCTTAAGGAGACGGTAGAGTGGTTTAGAAATGAGGATAACAGGAAGTTCTATAAATCGGGGATATACAATGTCTGAAGAGATATATCTTGATGCTCCCAATGTAGGGGAACTTGAGAAAAAGTATGTTAATGAAGCTATTGATGCGGGGTTTGTTTCTACAGTTGGTCCGTTCGTTGCTGATTTCGAAACAAAATTCTCGTCATATATGGGAGAAGCTAAGGCTGTATCTACACAAAGTGGAACGGCGGCGCTTCATCTGGCGCTATTAAGATTAGGGATAGGAGATGAAGACGAGGTTATATTGCCGGTTATGACCTTTATCGCAACAGCCAATCCCGTAACATATGTCGGAGCATGTCCGGTGTTTGCGGATGTCGATGCCGATACCTGGAACATAACCCCCGAAACTATAGAACCGCTTATTACTGAAAGAACGAAGGCCATAATCCCTGTCCATATGTACGGGAACCCCTGTGATATGGATGGCATAATGCGCCTTGCCGATAAGCATGGGTTAGCAGTGATCGAAGATTCGACAGAGAGTCTGGGAGGGACCTATAAAGGTAAGATGACAGGTACGTTCGGTACTTTTGGTTGTTTCAGCTTTAACGGCAATAAGGTTATAACTACCGGCGGCGGAGGCATGATAGTAGGGAATGATGCAGAGGAAATGATGCGTATCAAATCTCTTGCAAATCAGGCTCGCGCCATCGATGGCAGTGATAACTACTCGGAAATAGGTTTTAATTATCGTATGACCAATATTGAGGCGGCTATCGGGTTGGCTCAAATGGAAAAACTTGAAGATTTTCTCAAGACCAAGAGAAGGTTCAATGAGATCTACCATAATGAACTTGCGGGTATGGAGCGCGTGCGTTTCCAGAGGCATTACGAGGGAGCGGTAAGTTCCTGTTGGCTTACGGCCGCCATATTCGACAAGGTCAGGGACATAGACGCTTTTCAGAGGGGACTTAAGGCAAGGAGGGTCGTGACCAGAAAACTTTTTATGCCGATAGTGAATTTTAGACCTTATAGGGATCATGGCAAAGGCGGATATCCTAACGCGAACGCGCTTTATTCGAAGGGATTATGTCTTCCAAGTTCGACACTGAATGATGAGGAGCAGATAATTTTCGCATGTAAGAATATCAAAGGACTTTTGGAGAGCGCATAGATATGATGGATAGGGATATGACTATTTTCAGGCGGTTCAATGAGGTCGATGAGCGATATCTTTCGTCCGATAAACATATCCATACGTGTTTTGTGGACGGGGAAGGGACCGTTAGGAATATAGTCAAAGAGGCATCCGTGCGCGGATTAAATCAGATAGCGATTACTGATCATATGCGGAAAGATTCTACATATTCAGCGGGTTATTTTGATGAAATCGAAAAACAGGCGTCTCTGTCCGATATTCAGGTCCTTAAGGGATTTGAGGCAAAGATAAAGGATTTCGACGGAAATATCGACATATCCGATGACGTTCTGTCCCGAGCAGAAGTAGGCATAGCAAGCGTACATAGATTTCCCATGGGAAACAGGCTATGTTTCCCGGAAGAATTCGACAAAAAAATTTGCCAGGAAATAGAACTTGAACTGACATTGAACGCCGTAAAAAAGGGGATATGCAATGTTATAGGACATCCCGGAGGAATGTCGATAAGGGCCTACGGAGAATTTCCTTCGGAGTTCTTTGAGGAGATAATAGATGCTTGTTCAAAAAGTAACATTGCTTTTGATATTAACAGCGCTTATCACGTCAATGCCGCAAAGCAGGTGGCCGGCATCCTGAAGAGGTATGATCCTTTTGTCAGTTTCGGGTCAGACGCTCACAGTCTTGATAGGATAGGTGAATGCTTACAAGATGTGTGGAGGGAATGCACGAATGTCTAAAGTCAAGGTAGGTGTAACAGGAACTGGTTCTTTGATCGGTCAAGCTATAATAAAATCAATAAAGAACAGCAACCGCTGCGGTGACGTGGGTGTTATAGGTTTCGATTATTTTCCCGATACCATCGGCTCTCACTGGGTGGATGGCAATTGGATACTCCCCGATATCCTCAGAAGCGATGTCAGTTCCGAAGAATGGCTGGAGACGTTGATAAATGCCGTGTCTGTTGAAGAACTGCAGATTCTTTTTATTGGGCTTGATTTCGAGCTTAAGTTATTTGCTGAAAAGAAGGATATTATCGCTGAACGTACTGGGTGCCGGGTAGTTGTTAGCGACAGTGAGATCATACGTATAGCGAATGATAAGTATCTAACGAACCAGTTTCTGGCCGAGAATGGTTTTGACCATCCAAAAACCGTTTTAATTGAAAATATGGATTCTTCCGGTATGGAGTATCCTTGCATAATCAAACCCCGTGTGGGGCAGAGAAGCCGGGGAGTATATATCGTTAATGAAAAAAAAGAGCTTGAGGCCAAGGCTGGTGAGATCACTGATCCGATTGTTCAGGAACTTATAGGAGATGAGAATAAAGAGTATACATGCGGAGTTATTTTTTTTGATGGAGAGGTGAAAGGAACCATAGCGCTCAGGCGCGATCTTAAGGAAGGTAACACATTAAATGCTTATCTCGACGAGGATGCGGAAGATATAAAAAGCTATGTGAAAGATGTGGCCTTGGCGCTTAAGCCCTTTGGAGCCTGTAATTTTCAACTGCGTCTGGACGATAAAGGAAGGCCCAGTCTTTTTGAGATAAATGCCAGATATTCCGGCACGACATATATGAGGGCGTTGTTCGGGTTCAATGAGGTCGAATACATTTTGAGATATCTCCTGGGTGAAAAACCGGAGAGTTTTGTTCTTAAGGGTGGTAAGGTAAAAAGATTCTATGATGAGGTTTTTATTGAAGATAAATAAAAAAAGGATACTTGTAACAGGCGCTTCTGGTTTTATAGGCGGACATTTAGTCGCCAGGTTTAAGGAAGGCCATGATATTGTCGCACCGAACTTTTCTGAACTTGACCTGACGAATAAAAATATGGCCGTTGCTTATTCGGAAAGTCTGGGCAAGATAGATATGGTTATACATCTCGCTTCAAGGCTTATTACAACAGGAGAGGCGGATGATATGTCTGTTCTGTATGATAACATTAAGATCGCGGAGAACACAGCGCTCATTACTTCTCGCGCGGAATGCGTCAAATTTATTAATTTTTCTTCTATGGCGGTTTATCCCAATGTCTCGGGTGAGTTTACAGAAACCTCTCCTACAGGAACCTCTGGCAATACAGAATGTATTTATGGATTATCTAAGATATGCACGGAGAATCTTTTTGACCATTTTTTGAAGGAAAAAGGCGTGTCGGTCATACATCTCAGGATGGCCCAGGTTTATGGTGAAGGTATAAGAGAAGATCGGATAATTCCTATCATGATGAGAGAGCTTAAAGACACGAACAATATAACGGTTTTTGGTGATGGGGAAAGGGTGAGCAATTTTATCCATATAGACGAGGTAATTGAGGCAGTTGAGATGTTTGTTAAAGAGGACGTGACAGGCATCTATAATCTTGGCGATGAACAGCTTTCATATTTTGAATTGGCTGAAAAGGTCATCCGTGAGCATGGGAATGAATCTTCGAAAATAATAAAAAAGAGCAAAGGGACCAGAGCAAAGTTCATTTTAGATATATCGAAACTGAATAAGTTCAGGTCCGGTAGCATGAAGAGGTAGATGATGTCGGAAAAGATATTTATTATAGCGGAAGCGGGTGTTAATCATAACGGTGATCTGGCGATAGCCAGGAAACTGGTTGATGCCGCGGCGGAATCCGGTGCGGACGCTGTCAAGTTCCAGGCTTTTAAGGCAGCCGCTGGTATTAGTCACTACGCTTGTAAAGCGGAATATCAGAGGCGAACTACAGGCAGTGATGGATCTCAGCTGGAAATGGTCAGGCAACTTGAGTTTGATAAAAATGACCATCTGGAACTTTTGTCCTATTGCAAAGAAAAGGGGATAGCATTTTTATCATCACCATTCGATATGGGGAGTTTAAAGATGTTGAATGATATCAAAATGGACGTTATAAAGATACCATCCGGTGAAATAGTTAATGCCCCTTTACTCAGGATGACGGCAAAAACCGCGAAACGCGTTATATTGTCGTCTGGTATGGCTGAAATGGAAGAGATAAGAGCGGCATTGAGTATACTTACCGGCGAAGGGTTTCCTGCTGAGAATATAACCATACTTCACTGCACTACGGAATATCCTGCTCCCTTAGAAGAGGTGAACCTTAAGGCTATGAATTCCATAGCGGATGAATTCGGCCTTCCTGTAGGTTATTCCGATCATACGGCAGGTATTGAGGTGTCAGTCGCGGCGGCCGCTATAGGGGCATCAATAATTGAAAAGCATCTTACACTGGATAATTCGATGGAGGGTCCTGACCATAAAGCTTCGCTTCAGCCGGAAGAGTTCAAAAATATGGTAGACGCGATAAGAAAAATAGAAAAGGCTTTAGGCGACGGCAAAAAGACGGCAACACCTTCGGAAAAAAAGAACAGGGATATTGTCAGAAAGAGCATAGTTGCTGCCCGCGCGATAAAAGAGGGGGAGCTTCTTACAGAAGACGATATAACGGTAAAACGCCCTGGCAACGGTATAAGTCCCATGTTGTGGGACGAGGTCATTGGACGCAAGGCCATAAGAGATTTTGAAGAGGACGAAATTCTGGAGATATAATGCGTAAGATTTGTGTGATAACAGGATCCAGGTCGGAATATGGGCTTTTGGCTCCCTTGATGAGGGAGATAAAAACCGATCGTGATATGGAACTCCAGGTTATAGCTACCGGCATGCATCTTTCCCGGGATTTTGGCAATACCTATGAGGAGATAGAGAAGGATGGTTTTACGATAAGCGCGAAGGTGGATATTGAACTTTTATCCGATGAGACCCGGCATATAGCTTCTTCGACAGGTAAGGCCATAGCGGGTTTTGCTCAAGTCTATGACGATCTTAAACCCGACATAGTGGTCGTCCTTGGAGACAGGTTCGAGATATTCGGGGCCTCAGCTGCCGCTTGTATTTCAAGGATACCGGTAGCTCATATAAACGGAGGTGAGATAACGGAAGGCGCTTTTGACGAAGCATTCAGACATTCAATAACAAAAATGAGCCAATTGCATTTTACCTCCGCTGAAGAATATCGCAAGAGAGTTATACAGCTTGGAGAGGATCCGGATACCGTTATAAATGCCGGAGCGCTGGGAGTTGATAATATAAATGCTCTTGTGCTTATGAGCAGAGAAGACCTTGAAGAGTCCCTTGATTTCAAGTTCCATGAGCGTAACTTTCTAATAACATTTCATCCTGTGACACTGGAAGATGATACTTCAGAAGAGCAGTTCGCGTTTCTTTTGGAAGCGCTTGACAGGAGACCCGGTGCGGGAATGATATTTACCAAGTCCAATGCTGATAGTTTCGGCCGGATCATAAATAAAATGATAGATGATTATGTAACTGCCAACAGCGATAAGGCTGTAGCTTTTGTTTCTATGGGCCAAGTGCGATACCTGTCCGCGATGAAGTTCGTTGATGCTGTTGTGGGCAATTCTTCCAGCGGGATAATAGAAACCCCGAATTTTAAGATCCCAACGGTAAATATAGGAGATCGACAGAAGGGACGCATAAGAGTGGACAGCATAATAGATTGCGGGACATCTGTTGAAGATATAAGCAAAGTTCTTGATAAGGCCTGCGATCCTGTTTTCAGGAAGTCTCTTCAGGGCATGACCAATCCATATGGGGATGGTAAGGCTGCCGCGAGAATAAAAAAGATCTTAAAGGAGACAGGTATAGACACTACAAAGAAACGTTTTTTTGATATAAATTTTACGGTGAATAAATGAAGAAAGTAAGGATAATCGTCAGGCTTGATATTAAAGGCGGGAATGTTATAAAGGGTATACAGTTCGAGTGTCTGAGGGTGATGGGGAAACCTGGTACGATGGCGGCGCAGTATTATCTCCAGGGAGCGGATGAGCTGGTGTACCTGGATACTGTCGCGAATCTTTATCAGAGGCAAAAGCTTATTGATATAGTAAGGCACGCGTCGGAAAGTATACATATACCTTTTACCATAGGCGGAGGTGTAAGGTCTGTTGATGATGTCAGAGAGCTTTTAAAGGCGGGCGCTGACAAAGTCGCCATAAATACCGAGGTGACAAAGAACCCGCGGTTCATCAAAGAAGCAGCTGAGATGTTCGGTTCACAGTGTATAGTCGCTTCGATAGAAGCAAAAAGGAAAGCCGGTGGTAAATACGAAGCCTATGTAGATAACGGGCGGCAACCTACCGGGCTTGATGCCGTTGAATGGGCTCTTGAGGCTGAGAGATTGGGTGCCGGGGAGATATTGCTTACCTCTGTTGATATGGATGGAACAGAGAGAGGCCTGGATTTTGACCTTATAAAAGCGGTTTCAGAAGCTCTTTCGATATCTTTGGTCGTTTCGGGCGGAGTGGGAGGGATAGAGGACTTCGAAGAGTGTATAACGAAATATAATGTTGACGGTGTAGCGGCAGCGTCGATATTTCATTATAACAAGTATAACCTCGCGGATGTTAAGGACCGCTTGGTGGACAGGGGACTGGCTGTAAGGAGAACATCTTCAAAGGTAAATGTTTCTACTGACGCGCAACAGGAATATGATATTGAGAACTATAACAAGTTCACCCTTAATCAGCTTGAGGATGAGGAGATGAGGGTGGAGAACGTTTATTATGGGATCAAAGAAGAGAAGGATGTGGATGATTTTGATATAGGCGTTATTAATTACGGCATTAACAACCTGAAGAGTGTCCTTACTGCTTTTGAAAGATTAGGTAAAAGGGTACATTGTGTAGATACTCCCGAAGATATATTGGCCTCCAAATGTCTTGTTATGCCGGGAGTAGGAGCATTCAAAGAAGGCATGGCCGGACTCGCGGCCAAAAGGCTTATAGAACCGATTAAGGAAAAAGTGGCCTCCGGCACGCCTATGCTGGGTATTTGCCTGGGGATGCAGATGTTTTTTTCTGAAAGTGGAGAATTCGGTTTGCATAAAGGTCTGGGGCTTATCCCTGGAAAGGTAGTTTCCTTTATGGCAGGCGGAGAGGCATATGGAAGAAAGTGTAAGATCCCGCATATAGGCTGGAATGAACTAACTGTACCGTCATTCGGGAAGGCGTCGCATTGGGAGGAGACAGTGCTTAAGGATATTGAAGAAAGGAGCAATGTGTATTTTGTGCATTCTTTCTATGCTGTCCCGGATAATCCAGAAAATGTTATAGCGACAGTTGAATACGGCGGACAGGAGGTATGTGTTGTAGCGCAACATGGCAATGTCACCGCTATGCAGTTCCATCCGGAGAAAAGCGGAGAGGTAGGATTAAAGATGTTAAAGGGTTTTTGTGACAGGAACGGTATGTAAATAGAAGGGGAAGGAGAGAAAAATGGATGTAAGGTACAAGTTTCCAAAGTTGAGGATCGACAAGGATAAATACGCGGAATATGGCAAAAGGACATTTGACACGCAGCTGCCGGATCTTCCCGAGGAGATACAGTTCTGCTCGAAATGCGTCATGCCGAACCAGCGTCCGAGAACGACATTTGATGAAGAAGGCGTGTGTAATGCCTGCCGCTACGCGGAAATGAAGTTTGGAGGCGGAATAGACTGGGAGAAGAGAGAGGCGGAGCTTGTTGAGCTTCTCGATAAGCATAGATCAAAAGACGGCAGCTGGGATGTTCTTGTCCCGAGCAGCGCGGGGAAAGACAGTGCGTTGGTAGCTCATCAGCTTAAGGCAAAATACGGCATGCATCCTTTGACGGCAACATGGGCTCCTTTCATTTATACTGATATAGGATGGCAGAATTACTTTAATATGGTACAGACAGGTTTTGACGGACTTATCGCGTGGCCTGATGGCCTCTTGCACAGGAAGCTGGCCAGGATAGCTTTTGAGCTTAAGGGCGATCCATGGGAACCGTTCACATACGGGCAAAAAGCTTATGCGTTCAATATAGCGCTCAAGTTCAATATTCCTCTTATGTTCTATGGCGAAAGCGGTGAGATAGAATATGGCGGATCATTCAAGAACTGGGACAAATCGCATGAATCTCCCGAGGATTGGGACGAATTGTATTTTAAGGGTGCCGGTATAGATGTTCTGGTTGAAGAAGGTGTGAAGATGGGAATACTCACTGAGGAGGAAATAAAGAATAGCAGTTTTGACCTTTATAGAGCACCTTCCGTGAAGTATGTAAAGAAATTGAATTTGGAAATGCATTGGTGGTCCTATTATAAACTCTGGATTCCCCAGGAGAACTTTTACTACGCTGTCAAGAATACAGGGTTTGAAGCAAGTCATGTGAGGACCGATGGGACATATACTAAGTCGTTCAGTATAGATGACAGACTGGATCCGTTCCACTGGTACCTTGCGTATATCAAATTTGGTTATGGAAGAGCCACCAGGGAAGCCTGCAGCGATGTAAGGTGCGGGCATATAACGCGGGAAGAAGCTGTTGCACTCGCCCAGAGATATGACCACGAATTCCCGAAGACATACTTTAAAGATTTTCTGGATTATCTGGATATTACGGAAGAACATTTCCGGGAAGTTATCGATAGATACAGACTGTCTCACATCTGGAAGAACGAGAACGGTAAGTGGAAGAGGAGGAAAATAGTCTCCAATGACAGTATTTTCGGTGAGGAACCTAAAGAAGAATAAGCAGGTGATAATATGGATGCTTGGAAAGAGCTATTGATTGATCTTTCATCTCCCATTATCAAGGCCATAGAAGAGATAGATGCCGGTAAGGCAAAAATACTGATAGTGGTCGATAAAGAGAAAAAACTCAAGGGGACGATTACCGATGGAGATATCAGAAGAGGGATACTCAAGGGAGTGTCTTTTGACGATAAGATCGAACGGATAATAAATCCAAGTCCCAGGACGGCGTCAGCAGGAGACAAGCTGGAAGATATCATGGCGCTGATGAAAGAAAAACAACTATCGCATATACCAGTTATTGACGATTCAGGATATGTGGTAGGCGTGAGGGCATACGATGAGATAAGAGATGTTCCTACAAGCGATCATTGGGTGGTTCTAATGGCCGGCGGTATGGGGAACAGATTGCGTCCATTGACGGAAGAATGTCCTAAACCGCTTTTAACGGTAGGGACTAAACCGATTCTTGAGACTATCCTGGAGAACTTCAAGGAATACGGTTTCAAGAAATTCTTTCTTTCGGTCAATTACAAGGTCAATATGATAAAAGACTATTTCGGCGATGGGTCCAGGTGGGGTATTGAAATAGGCTATCTTTGTGAAGATAAACGTCTTGGCACCGCGGGTGCTCTTGGACTTCTTCCGGAGAAGCCCGAGGGATCTGTTATAGTTATGAACGGAGACCTGATAACCAAAGTGAATTTCAGACATCTTTTAGATTTTCATAAGGAACATGGATCTAAGGCTACTATGTGTGTTCGTGAATATGATTTTCAGGTGCCTTTCGGTGTAGTTAAAATGAACGATCATAATATCAGTAAGATAGACGAAAAACCTGTTCATAAGTTTTTTATCAATGCCGGTATCTATGTGCTGGAACCGGAAGTTGTTTCCGGTATCTCCGGAGAAAAATGTCTGGATATGCCACATCTTTTTAACGCTCTTGTGGAGGAAGGGAAAGAGCCCGTGGCTTTCCCGATACGGGAATACTGGGTAGATATAGGGCGTATCGATGATTTGGAAAGAGCGGATGGAGAATTTTCGGCGGTGTTCAAATGAAAACGATGGTAATAGGATATGGATCGATAGGAACAAGGCACGCCAGGGTTTTAAAAGAGCTTGGATGTGATGTAACTGTTGTAAGCAGGAGGGAGATAGGTTTTGACAAAAGATATAAGACGATCGAAGAGGCTGTATCGGCCGAATCTCCGGAGTACACGGTCATAGCTAACAGGACCAATGAACATAAGGATGCCATAAAAGAACTCTCCCGGGCCGGGTTTGAAGGAAAAGTGCTGGTTGAGAAGCCTCTTTTTATGTCCGGAAGTGAATTGCCACGGAATGGGTTTAATAGTATATTTGTGGGCTATAATTTGAGGTTCCATCCCCTTATGAGGCGTCTTAAGGAGCTTTTGTCTTCGGAAAGAGTTGTGTCGGCGCATGCATATGCGGGCAAATATCTTCCCCAGTGGCGGCCGGAAACGGATTATACAAAAAGTTATTCCGCTGTACGCGCCGCAGGCGGCGGAGTGTTGAGGGATCTCAGCCACGAGATAGATCTTCTGAACTGGATGGTAGGTCCCTGCAGGAGGCTTACCGCTTCGGGGGGGCATCTAAGCCATCTGGGAATAGACAGTGATGATGTGTTTTCTCTTATCATGGAGATGGACCGTGCCGAAGTTGCCACTGTTCAGATGAATTACGTGGACAGGATTGTTCACAGACTGATCATTGTGAATACAGATGAAAGAACCTTTAAAGCGGACCTTTTGACCGGGAAATTGTATGTGGATGAGAGAGAAGAAGAATATCAGGTTGACAGGGATTATACATTCGCCGGGGAGCATATGGCTGTATTAAAGTCTCCCGGAGAAGAAAGTGCGTTTTTGTGCCGGGAGGCGGAAGGGATAGAGGTTATGAAAATAATAGACGCGGCGGAGAAAGCTTCTAAAGAGAAGGTGTGGGTCGAGATATGAAAAGAGTGTGTACGATATGCGCCCGCGGAGGATCAAAAGGGGTGCCGAACAAGAATATACTCGAAATAGCGGGTAGACCACTTATCGCTCATAGCCTGGAACAAGCCGAGGCCTCAGGTCTTTTTGATAGTATTGCTGTAAGCAGTGATTCAAATGAAATATTGGATGTAGCCGCTAAATGGGGAGCCGATCATCTGATCAAGCGTCCGGATGAGCTTGCCAGTGACACTTCCGCGAAATTGCCTGCTATACGACATTGTGTGCTGGCCGTGGAGGAAGTGTCAGGAGAAAAATATGACATTATTGTTGATCTTGACGCGACATCTCCTTTGCGTTCGGTAGGAGATGTTATAGGGGCGGTCGAGCTTTTGGAGAAAGAAGGTTTGGGGAACGTTATAACGGGGACTCCTTCAAGGAGGTCCCCTTACTTCAACTTGGTAGAAAAAGATCCTGAGGAAGGGATTCGTCCCGTAAAAAAACTTGATAAACCGGTGGCGCGCCGTCAGGACGCGCCGGAATGTTTTGATATGAACGCGTCCATCTATGTATGGCGCAGAAGTGTTCTATTGGAAAAAGAGACAATTTTCAATAAAGACACAGCGTTGTTCATTATGCCGGAAGAAAGGTCTATAGACATGGATTCTATTTTTGATCTTGAGATAATTTCTTTTCTTATTGAAAAGTCCGCGGAGCGCGGCGCGGAAAGGTAGGTTTTTATGCTGAGTAATAATTCATCGGGTAATGGGAAATTCGATCTTACAGAGAAAACAGCTATTGTTACCGGTGGTGCGGGTATTTTAGGAAGGTATTTTTGTGAAGGCCTGGCCTCCTCCGGCGCCAATGTGGCGGTTGTGGATATAGACAAGGGGCTCGCGGTAGATGCAGCGTCAAAAATAGACGTGAATTCTCCAGGCGCGGTTGTAGGGATAGAATGCGATGTTTCGTCAAAAGATTCAGTAGATCTTATGCTAAAAAATGTCATTGAGGCTTTTGGCAAGATAGATATCCTGGTAAATAACGCGGCGTGTAAGCCGGCTGATCTTGAGAGGTTCTTCGCGCCTTTTGAGGACTATTCTCTTGATACCTGGAGAGAGGTGATGTCGGTCAACCTGGATGGAATGTTTCTTGTCGCGCAGGCAGTGGGGAAGGCTATGAAGGAAAACGATATGCCGGGAAGCATTATACAGACGGCTTCGGTGTACGCTCTTTTAGGTCCTGATAAACGGATCTATGAAGGATCCAAATATCAGGGGATAAAAATAAATAGTCCCGCGGTATATGCCGTCTCCAAAGCAGGGGTGATCGGACTAACGAAGTATCTAGCGACCTACTGGGCCGAAAACGGTATCAGAGTTAATGCCCTTGTCCCGGGGGGAGTAGAGAGTGGTCAGAATGAGCGCTTTAAACGGCAGTACTCCGCAAGGGTCCCAATGGGACGCATGGCGATGGCGGAGGAGATGGTAGGTGCTGTCATTTATCTGGCTTCAGATTCGTCAAGTTATATGACCGGACAGAGCATTGTTGTTGACGGCGGGCTTGCCGCCTGGTGATGGAGCGTCTTATGAACAAATATAAATTTTTTGATTTTTCCGAAAATATATTAACTTTTAATCCGGTGTTTCTGGTAGGCGCTTGCAGGTCGGGGAAGAGCAGTCTCGGATGTCTCCTGGGGAGCCTGGAGTATTGCTTTCATGTTGAAGAGAACTGGATGCTTTTGATGACGCCGATAATGTGCGAGAAGGGTCTTATGGGCAAAGATGTTTTCCTGAACATGTACAGGGCGTATATAAATGAGCTTGTTTATGACGCTGTTCTGATGCGGTCGGCATCTTTCCGTTCTACGGATCATAGCTATATAGGAAAGATGAAGTCATCCACAGAGATTGATCATTTTGTTTCCGGATTCCAGAGCAGACAGGATGTCGACGATTATATGCGGGATAATGATGTGACCATAGTTTTTAATCTGGCGGAGATAAACCCGTATATAGATCTCTTGAAGGAGGTATACCCCAAGGCAAAGATAGTCCATATGAACCGTAACCCTTTTGTTGTAGCCGATGAGGTCGACGCTAAAGAGTGGTTCAGCGATCAGAGCATAAACGCTCCGGGGAATAAACAGATTTTTCTGCACGTGGATACCGGTAACGGCAAAAGATATATACCTTTCTGGGTGGCGGAAGAAGACGTTGATCGTTTTGTGGACATGACTTCTGAAGAAAGAGCGTTCTACT